>Ga0080004_1128102_pt1 | contig 54322 bp, 77 predicted proteins | sample WasSprMetagenome_FD_69207 | JGI IMG/M metagenome (GOLD analysis project Ga0080004, IMG submission 69207) | Sulfidic aquatic microbial communities from Washburn Spring, Yellowstone National Park, USA - WS (SPADES assembly) (version 2) | ecosystem: Environmental > Aquatic > Thermal springs > Hot...
AAACAATAATGCTTATTATACAAGGCGGTCGAACCAGGTTAGATGTTTATCCATTAATCATTGAAGATCCTCGTTTAAAGTGGCAGTACGATTTGCTCTCCGGTATAAGTAGAGTTGCTACTATCCTTCTCCTGGGAATCCCTTCAATCACGGTCGCTCTAAGCCTATTAATGAAATTCCTGAGAACAAAGCTAGCAATACGCGAAGAAGCCATCTTAACTATGGCAATAATAGCCGGCTTCAACACAGTATTCTATATCCCTCTCGGTGTTTTCCTAAATGTAGGGCTTGTAGAAAGGCTCTACCAGATATCACTAATATTAGCACCGCTATTAACAGCTTACTTTTACGAGGAATACCTAGCCAAAAGCCCCCCTTATCAAAAAGCTATATATATGAAGAAGGCTGCTTTAACGTTTATGCTGGCGAGTACATTCCTATTTGTATTGCTATCTATATTCACATCACCAGCCTATACAAGTTTATACGTAGACGCCTTCGGAAAACCTGACACAACGTCAGCACAATGGATAGCTACCCATCTTCCGAGTTATCAGATCCGCCTCGAGGGTGACGGCAGACTAAACCAATTAGTAGCACTCTATTCGTACCCAAGCCACACCTATGAAGTAAACCTGAGAATTACTAGGACAATAGAAGAGAATGCATTGAAGGGGACATATGTCTATCCTAGTGGGACTATCATAACTACTCGGAGCCCGTTAACTTCAGGAACAAGTAGAGTTAAAGGCCTTTCCGATGTTATACTAAATAACTATATTAACGAAATGCCTGTTTACATCAATAAGGTATTCTCGAATTACATCTGCGAGGTTTTTATACCTAGGTGATATCTGTTGGTCAGAATAGCTGGCTAACTTTTAAAGAATAATGGAAAAATTGACAAAGATTTTAATTCGTTTTATTAAATAAAGTATGAAGAACACAAGTTGCAGTGCTTCCATCACGATCTTTGCCCGCCCCTCAAAAACCTTACACCCGAAGGTTACGATGTTCAAATCCAGCCATAGGAGTATGGGGACAAGCAAAATCATTACTTCTTCATCGGGAGCTTCCACTGCGAAGAATATGAAAGAGAACGCGAGTAACAAGGATATTGCAGAAACTATGAGGCTCCCAATGAAGCAAAGGCACCCTTCCCACCTCTTCTCTGAGGCTTTAAGGGCAAAGAAAATAGGTAGGAGAAGGGCTGACACCCCAACTGCGCCTGAAATGATTCTGAGCAGAAGAAGGCATTCGCGCACTATCTCTTTTATCATCATTTTACACCTCCTCAAATTTTCTATTTATATTTTACCATATTTATACATAATCAAGAACCTCTTGTCAAAACCGGATAAGGGGTTTTAGGAAATAACTTATCAAGCTATCGGATCGAATAATCTAAGAGTCACCTCTCAATTTTTTATTTCCTCAATGCCTCCACCGCAATCCTTCTTATATTTTTCCCTGGGGGCCAGCAGGAGATTAAAAAGAGGGTTGATTTTTGAGGGTCAGTTTCTGGAAGTTGTTGCCCTTTGTCTAAAAAGTATTTATTTTCCACTGAATAAACATATTTTCTGTTTTTGAAATAGACCACAATCTCATCTCCCTTTTCCAATAAATTCAAATTTGAAAATACCCAGTCGTATTTTATTTTTGGCCAGTTTGGAGGGGCAGAATGGCCAAGGATTATCGTTTGTCCATTTTCCCCTGGAAATGCAGAGTTTGGCCACAAGACTACTCCCCTATCCAGCGCTTTTTTTACTTCGCTTTCGTTACCGACAACAATCAATGGAGCGACAATCCCAATTTTTTGAATTTCAATGGAATCTTCTTTATCGTAAATTTCTTCTTTTGGTTTTTGATTTTTTTCACTTTCCTTTTTTTCCTCTATTTTTTCAGTCTTTATTTCAATTTCTTCTCTTTTGTTCTCTTTTTTCTCAAAAAGATAAAAAGAAATTACTCTTTTTAAATAATCTGGATACAAAACCCAATAAATTTTTGCCCAATTGAAAATTAAAAAAGAAAAGCAAAAGAAAATCAAAAAGTATTTGAGAAAAACTTTCTTAGAAGCCATAGATCATAAATTCGTGTGGAATAGCTTGAACCAATTTTGTTTGATCAAGATAGAGAAAAACCAAAAGAATTAAACAAAAGCTAACCCATCTCGGAACCAATTCTTTGTAATCAACCATGAATTTTCGATAAACAAGAGTGTCAAGATAGATTGTCAAAGTTAGAGAGAAAATCATAATTGCCAAAATAAAATAGATTATTCCGTTTAATAAGCTCGGGTATTTTAGGGCGACAAACTTTGCTAAATTAAATGTAATTTTTTGAGCAGGTTTAACTTCTTTTTCCCTCAATTCCTGAATGGTAACTTCCTGAGAAGCAACTTGGGTTGATGTTATTAACTCTTTAGTTGTCGTTTGACCTGAAACGATTTCAGTTTGGGCTGAGGTTTGGGTTTTGGCTTCTGCTTGGGTTGAGGTTTGGGTCCTGAGAGAAATCTTTTGAGTTTCTGGCTTGGGAAGGATCTTTTCTTCAACCTTGGCTTTTTCTTTTGGTCTCCCAAAATGCTGAACAACTACATAAACCTCATTTCCATTAAACTCTCCTTTCAAAACTGCAATTCCTATTTCTTGATAGTTTGGATTCAGAATGTTTTGGCGATGGGAAGGGGAATTCATCCAAGCATCATGAACTTCTTTTGAATCTAAAAACCCAATCGCCAAGTTTTCTCCAGCAAATTGATAATCGTATCCTGAAACTCTAAACCAATGCCAGGGGGAAAGACCGTCTGGTGAGCGATGGGCAAAATAATCTTTCTCTAAAATGTCCTTTGCCTTTAAGGTTGCAGACAAGTCCAATTTCTGATTTTCAACAAGGATTGGTAAATTTCTCGCTCTTCTTTCTGAATTCAGATAATCCAAAAGAGCAGTCTTTGTGATTTCAGCAAAAAACAAGGATTTTGAGATGCTGAAAATTAAGGGAATGGTAAAAATTTTTAAAATTAAGAGTAAAATAAAGATAGAATTGAGAATTTTTTTATCCAAGATTCCTGGAAAATAATTGTTCTCTTGGCAAGGGACGAAAATTTTTTTCAAAATAGCCATTGCCTGCATCATTTTATTATATAATATTTTTAGATCGAAGTCAATAAAATGAGAATTTTCCAATTTTATTTTAATCCAAAATCGAAAGAAGACCTAATTTTTGATAGCTTTTGTTTTGAACCAGAGAATATTTATGAGAAAAAATTGGGCTCTCTTTATATTGTTGGGGTTTTAGAGAATGCTTTGCCAAAAAACTATAATTTTTTGGAGAAACTCTCAAAGTTTATGAAAGAAAAGTTTTACGAAAAAACACTCACAAAACCTGAAAGAGCGCTGAGGGAAACTCTAAAAGCAACGAATGAGTTTTTAGCAAAGATTGCAAAGGATGGGGATGTATCTTGGTTGGGAAATTTATCCTTTGCTGTTTTAAATTTGAAAAATTTTGAGTTAAATTTCGCTAAAGTTGGAGGAATGAAAATTTATCTAATAAGAGGGAGAAAGATTATTGACATTGATCGAAGGTTGAGGCTCCAAGACATTGAACACTACCCCCTAAAAATTTTTGGAAACGTCGTAACAGGAAAATTGATTGAGAATGATTTAGTTTTGGTTTTAACGAAAGAGGTTTTTGATTTTTTTCAAAACGAAAATTTGATTCAAAAAATAAAAGAAATTGAATTTTTTGATGAAAAAGAATTTAAAAAGATTTTGGAAGAAAAAAAAGAAGCACTCTCTCAAGTGAAAGGAATTGCTTTTTTAATTTCTTTATCAAAAGAAGCAGCAAAAGGAAAAAAAGAAATCATCGCTCCAAAAACTTTAAAAGAATTCTCTTTCAAAGAATTTCTCTCTTTACTTTTTAAATCAAAAGCAAAAAAACTGAAACCGTTTTCTTTTTCTGAAATATTTTCCCCTCTAAAAGAAAAATTTCTAATTATTTTAAAAAACAAAAAATTTCTTTTAATTTTGACTTTCGCGTTGATTTTAATTCTCGGGTATCTTTTGTTCCATTAAAAATGCTTAACAAAATCCAAAAACGATTCTAGTTAACACTGCTATGGGTTTCTTAAGTAGAAAATAAGTAAAAAATTAATAAAAATGGATAAGAAGAAATAAATCCCGTTTTCCTTTACATTTTCTTGACAAAATTTTTTAATTTGTTATAATTTGGAATTGGTGAAGAGGAATGGAAAAGCAGGAAAGAAGGTTGAGTGAGGAAACGGTGAAGAGGTTGGGCATCGCAACTGGCAAAAGTGCGGCGCTCTGCGTTGAACTACCACCACATCTTCCTCAAATAGCGACAGCAAGATCTCTCTATCAACACTTGACGGTGAGCTTCGCAGAGTTTCTTTCTGCGGAAATACTTCCTTCTTTTATGGAGGGAGTGGCCAGAGGAATCATCGAGGCACATGCAGACATACCAAGAGTATTACCGCTTCTTTCTAAGCTTCCAGGAGAACCACGCTTTGAGACAACCTCCTCTTTCACCTCTGAGGAACTTAAGGAGGGAAAAGTACTCCGAACTCGGGAGGCAGGTTACCGAGCCCTAAACGAAGCTGCAGTAGCCCTTATCAGAGGACTAATAAAATGCTTCAGAGAACGGAGCTCGAGGGGAACTCCCAACAAATCCTAGTTCTTTTTTACCCCCTCTTTTTTTATTTATCTTGACAAAATTTTTTAATTTGCTATAATTTAAATGCAGGATGGGGGTAACACTTCCATTCTGCCCGAGTAATCTTGGAAAAATTTGTTCTTTAATAAGATAAGGAAGACATAGAGGGGATACTTGGACCACCCCAAATTGTCTACCAAATTTTTGGTAAATAGCTTGGGGTGGTCTAAGTTGGGTAACCAAAATAAAAAATGGTGGCTAAGTAAACCATGCATTGTAGCAACGCATACAAAACCGGATGAAGATGTAATAGTTTCAGTAACTCTCTTGAAACTTAGTGGAGCTAAAATTAAGGGATACTGGTTTCGAGGAGAGGGCGACGAATCCTTGCCTCCCCAAATTAATTTTAGAGACATAGTCTGGATTGATCGAGGACGGCAAGTATTCGATCATCACGGGATTAAAGGAAAGACCAGTGCCCAAATCGTAGCGGAGGAATTGGAAATAGCCAATGAAAAGTGGCTCCGGCCCATACTTGCTCATGTACAGAGAGCGGATTTAGAAGGAAGGAGCGAACCAATGGATTTGAACGAAATGACTAAAGCGATAGCTAGAGAATGTAGCGACGATAGCATGATTATGGAATTGGGCATTCGAATTGCTACAGCGCTCGTTGAGTTTCATCGAAATAATTTAAAAAGAAATAATCAAAAAGCTTCCGAAATATTAAAAGAAAGTTTTGGAGAAAAAATGCCAGAAAGAATTCGCCATTACTATCAATTGCTCCAAAATCCCAACTTCAACAGGGTTTGCGACTTTGCAGAACTAGCAACAGTAGACCCCGAATTGGCGAAAGAGGTCCTGAAATTCGTAAGCGCAGATATTCAAAAGTATGAAAGGGCGAAAGAGGAGTTAGAAAAAGCACAAAAGATCAGAGTGGGTAGATATCTTATCATAGTGGGTACTTCCAACAATCCTAAATTTAATGTAGCAGCGCGTGCTGCCGAAGCTGCGATAGTAATTCAACAGAATACAGATAAGCATGTACAGATTTTCTTCAACAACAAAGTGCTTAAGCCACAAATTATAGAAGAAATTTCAGAAGATCTCATAGAGGCTCTAAGGCTTAGAGAGATTTCGCTTGATCCATCGAGGAAATTGCCAGTAAGAAAAAGTGACTTACGCAGCGTTGGCAAAATACCAGAAGTGCCAGAATGGTACTGGTTCAAGGGAGAAAGGGGAGGATGTTTACTGCTAAATGGATCGTTAACATCGCCAGATGTGCCACCAACTAAGATCCCTTTGGAAGAAATCGCAGAGATTGTAAACGATGCCCTAAGGACTCACTTAGAACAAATGGGGCGAGGGACGGCCCGGAGAGGTGCTCCTCCCCAAAAGCCGAGGAGGGAAGGCTTTGGGGATAAAGCGTTAGGCCACCAGTAAAAAGAAAACAGTCCCGACTTCCCCTCTTTTTTTATTTCAACTCAACTTTGGCTCCGGCTGATTCGAATTTTTTCTTTATTTCTTCTGCCTCTTGTTTTTTGACGTTTTCTTTTATTACTTGAGGGGCGCTTGCCGCTGCATCGACTAAATCTTTCGATTCTTTCAATCCTTTCCCAGTTACATCCCTAACAATCTTTATCACCTCAATTTTCTTTGGACCGACTGAGGTTAAAACCACAGTAAAAGTGGATTTTTCCTCGGCAGCAGGAGCTGCTGGAGCTGCAGTTGGTGCTGCGACGACTTGGGGAGCAGCCGAAACCCCAAATTTCTTTTCCAAAATCTTCACCAATTCTGCCAAATCCAAAACAGACATTTTCTCTATCTCTTCCACTATCTTTTTGAACTTTGCCGGTACCTCTACTTTTTCTTCCTTTTTTTCTGCCATGTTTTCACTTTTTCACTATTTCACAATTTCGAAATTTCGAAATAATGAAATTTTGATTTTTATTTGCTGACCTTTAGTTGAATTTGATTTAAGACCAAAACTAAACTTTGGGGAATAGATTTTAAAACATAAACAAAATTTGAAATTGGGGCAGAAATATTTCCAACCAATCTTGCCAAAATTTCTTCTCTCGATGGCAATTTTGCCAATTCTTCAATTTTTTCTGGTAAAATAAAATTTTTTTCCAAAATCCCTCCCAAAATTTTTAAATTTTTGTTTTCTCTTGAAAATTCATAAACCGTTTTTGCCGGTAAAATCTCATCTTTAAAACCAAAAACTATTGCTATTTCCCCTACCATTTTTTTAACATCGAAAAGATCCAATTTTTTTTCTTTCAGTGCCAAATTTATTAAAGTTTTCTTTGCAACCTTTACTTCGTCTCCAAATTCCTTCATTTTTTTTCTTAATGAGAAAAGCTCTCTACTTTTTAAACCCGTAAAATCAACAAAAATCATTATCTTTTGTTCTTCAATTTTCTCTTTTAAATCCTTTAAAATTTTTTTCTTTTCCTCTTTCGTTTTTGCCATAAATTAAAAATGTCTGCACCGCAGACAATCAAAAATACCTTTTAGCCTCGGCAGGACTTAATTTAGTAAATTAGTAAATGAGTACGGCGCATTGCGCCTTTAGTAGATGAGCAAAAATTTCTCGTCAACTCATCTGTTCATCAACTCATCTACTAATTACTCATCTACTAATTCAATGCCTGCTGTCTGCGGCTAATAATTTCTATTTTAATTTTCTTTATTCTTTTGTCAAGAGTTCAACAATTGTTTTTCCAAATTCTTCTGCTGCCCCAGGACCATTGGCAGTGATAATCTTTCCATCAAATACCACTGGCTTTTTCTCAAAAATTGCTCCTTTTTCTTTCAAAATTTTTGCTTGGGATCCCAATGGGTCTGTCCAACAAGTTGCCCTTTTCCCTTCTAAAACTCCAGCTTTTGCCAAAATTACTGGAGAAATGCAAATTGCTGCCAAAACCTTATTTTGAGAAACTGCCTCCTTTGCAACTTTGTAAGAATTTTCGTTGTCTAAGGCATTCAAGCAGCCCGGGCCACCAACAAAAATTATTGCATCAAAATCAGCAACGTTTATTTGAGAAACTAACAAATCTACATTTGTATCTCCTCCATCTGCTCCAATTGCAGTTCCCATTTTGTTCGACGCAGTTTTCACTTCAATTCCCGCTTTCTCTAAAATTTCCTTTGGCACAAAATATTCTTCATCCCTGAAATCCCTAAAAGCAATTATCATTACTGCTTTTTTTCCTTTAACCTCTGGCATTTTGGTTTCTACTTTAGGAGTTGAAACTTTTTCTTTTTTTGGTTGACCTTTTAAAATTAAAATCCCGGCAATTCCCAATATCACAATTATTAAAATCGGAATTATTATTTTTTTCATTTTAAATATTTTGCCTTCGCTAAATTATGCTCTTTTAAAGTTTTGAAAAATAAAGTTTTTCCATCTGGAGTCGAAAGATAATACCAATAATCGCTTTCTTTAGGATACAACGCTGCTAAAATACTTTCAAGCCCTGGGTTGCAAATTGGACCTGGAGGAAGGCCTTTATATTTGTAAGTGTTATATGGTGAATCGATCTGTAAATCTTCTAAAGAAATTTTTGTTGTCTTTTTTCCAGTAATGTAAGTTATCGTTGCATCGACTTGCAAGGGAATTCCGTTTTTTAACCTTTTCCACAAAATTCCAGAGACCAATTCTTTTTCTTCTTTAGTTTTGACTTCCTTTTCTATTAAAGATGCTATAATTATAATTTCTTGAATAGTTTTTCCGCTTTTTTCAATTTCTTCTTTGTAAGGTGAAATTTTCTTTTCAAAATTTTCTCTCATTATTTTTACAACCTCTTCACCAGAAACATCGATGGGGAAATAATAAGTATCTGGAAATAAATATCCTTCCAAATTATCTCCTGGTAGTTCGATGCCCAGCCTCTCTTCGATTTCTCTTACCGTAAAACCTTCCGGAATCGTAACCTTTACTTTGGCAATATCTCCTGAAATTATTTTTTGAGCAATTTGGGGAATGTTCATCGAAGAGGAAAGAAAATACTTTCCTGCTTGAAGATTTTTTTCTTTTCTGATCAAAATCAAATAAAAATTGAAAAAAATTTTATTTTTTATCAATCCTTCTTTTTCTAAATTCTCCCCAATTTCAAAAAGTCCTTGTCTTTTTTCGACTGAAAAAATTTTAGCGCTTGAAATTTTCTCTTTGGGAAGGAAAATTCCCCAGAGAAAAAGAAACATTAAAGAAAAAAGCAAGAGCGAAAGGATAAAAATTCCTTTTAAAAAATTTCCCAAGGTTTTATTCATAAATTTATTTTTCAATTAATGGAACGAAAACGAAACCGGGGTATTCAAATTCCTCAAATTCCTTTTCTGATTTTTTGATGAAAAGCCAAATTGAATTTGAAATTGGAGTAACGATTCTTCCCCCAACTTTTAGTTGTTCTTTCCAAGATTCATAGCATTTCTTTGCTGCTGCAGAAACTAAAATTTTGTCAAATGGGGCCTCCTTTGGATAGCCCTTTGAACCATCACCAAAAACGAATTCAACAATTTTCTTTTCCAAAAAATTGTATTTTTTAACATTGTTTTTCCCGAATTCAACTAATTCTGGAACTATTTCCATCGCAATTACCTTTCCTTTTTCTCCAACAATTTCTGCCAAAAGCGCAGTAGTCCAACCAGAACCAGAACCAATATCTAAAATTTTCTCCCCTTCTTTTGGTTGTAAAAGTTCTAACATGAAGGCAACAACAAGGGGCTGAGAAATCGTTTGTCCATAACCTATTGGCAAGGCCTCGTTTAACTCTGCCAAATCTTTTAATTCTTCTGGCAAAAAATCAACCCTTTTTATTTTTTTGAATGCCTCAATAATTCTCGGAGTTTTTAACCAACCTTCTGAAATTAAATTTTCTATTAAACTCATTCTCAATTATAGCATTTTTTCTCTTGACTTGAACCTTTGGGATTTTTAAAATAAAGTAATCTTTCGCTCTTTAAAGGTCGAGGTGAAATAAAGACTAAACATGACAACTTTAACTTTTGCAATTCCTTCAGGAATCGAATGGGTTGTATATTTGATCGTAATCGATGTAATCTTGGGAATTGTAGCTGCAATAGTGAAAAAGGAATTTAGGTTGGGAAAATTGGCAAAGTTTATGGGAGTTCCAGTTTTGGGATATGTTTTTGGGTACGTTGTTTTGGCGAATGTCTTAGGAGCTAGTTATTTAACTTGCGCTGCCCTATGTTTGATCGTTTTAGCACTAATAGGATCGATTTTGAATAACTTGGGGAAATTGGGATTAAAAGTCCCCGATTGGTTAAAAAAGTAAGAGATAAAATTTGTCCCCCAGAAAATTTTCTGGGGGATTTTATTTTCGGGGACGCCAGGATTCGAACCTGGAACACGAATTTTGGAGATTCGTATGATGCCATTTCACCACGTCCCCAGTTGTTGCGCAAATGCTTTGTAAATAGCCCGAATCTTTCGTGCTGTTTTGCAATCGTAATAATATATAGCTACACACCCTGGATAATCTTTTTTTATTCTTTTCTTCGTGTGCGGTTTCCAAAAAATTTTATTAAATTGCTCTTCGGGAATCTTTGTCAAATTTGACCAAAATTTTTTCTGTTTATTTTCGTCATGATATTCATGAAGATGCATAATAATTCTAAATTTCTTTTCATTTACAGGAAATGCCTTTCGAAAAAGACATAAAAAACTCCTAACAAGGGAAGGATCAGAATTCACAAATCTTAATGAGTCTTTCCAGTTTTTGCCTCCCTCGCACCAATAAAGAAGTGCACAATATACTTTAAGATGATTAGGATCCTTTTTAATCTGTTTTACTATTTTAGCTGCAGAGAGGCTGTATTCACGTTCTTCTTCCTTTCGTCTCTTTTGCCAAGTTAAACTACTTTTATAATACCTTAAAAGCTTTTTTTGTTTTAACCTTTGCTGCGCTTTTTTATTTAACTTTATTTCTCTCACCCAAAGCGACGAAGTACTTTTAGCAATGTGTAATTTCTCAGCTATCTCTTTAACTGAGTACCCCCTCTTTCTTAGTGCAATAGCTTTCCTTTTAATTTCTAAAGGAAGTTTGCTCATCAATTGAACTAATTATGATACTTATACAACCCTCTATTTAATTTTACTATTAATAAATATTTTGTCAATGTACAGAATGGTTTGATTTGTCTCTATAAACTCTTTACGAACGCCGGTTTTACAAAGCAATGTCCTTTCCCATCATTTACATTTTCTATAATTTATTAAAAAACAATTATTTTTCAATAACCTTCTTTCTTTTTTCCCTCCATTCTTTAATTTTTTGATGGTTTCCGGATAATAAAACTTTTGGAACCCTCCAATAAACTCCTTTTTTTGGAGAAAAAATTTCTGGCCTTGTATATTGAGGGTATTCAACAAATCCTCCTTTAAAAACTCTTTCCTTTAAAAATTCTGGCTTTCCGATAACTCCGGGAATTAATCTAGTAATCGTTTCTATCACAACCATCGCTGGCAGTTCCCCTCCCATTAAATCGTAAGAGCCAATCGAAAGCTCTAAATCAGCAATGTACTTTGCAACTCTCTCATCCACTCCCTCATACCTTCCGCAAATTAAAATTAAATGTTTAAATTTTGAAAGAGAATAAGCCAATTTTTGATTGAATTGTTTTCCCCTCGGAGTAAATAAAATTATTTTTGATTTTTGATTTTTGATATTTGATTTAATTTTTTTCACCGCCTTGTAAATTGGTTCCACTTTCAAAACCATTCCCAATCCCCCGCCGTATGGCCTATCGTCAACGGTTTTTCTTTTATCAGTAGAAAAATCTCTTAAATTGTAAATTTTGATTTTAATCAGTTTTTTTTCTTGGGCTTTTTTAATAAACGATTCCTTCAAAAAGGAATCAAAAATTTTTGGAAAAATTGTAATTATGTGGAAGGTTATCATGGCATAAAAGAAAACGGCGCTACTTTCAAAATAGCACCGTTTTCCCCGAATGTAAACCTCTTTAGCTTTCCTTCTCTTTCTTTTCTGGTTCTTCAATCTTCAAGTTCACCCTTGCATGATTTTTAGCCCCAACCAATCTCACCAAAGATCTTATTGCCCTAACCGTTGCTCCGCCTTTTCCGATAATCTGTCCCATGTCGTCTGGATGAACTTTCAATGAAAGCAAAACCCCCATTTCATCAACTTTTCTCGCTATTTTCACATCGTCTTTATGGTCTACGAGGGACTTAACGACGTATTCAAGGAACTCTTGGTCTGCTGGTAATTTTGCCATAATTTTCAGAATTTCTTTGCGACCTTTCGCTCCGGATTTTCTATCAATCGGAGCTCAAAACAATTATATTTTACTCTTTTAAAAAAATTTGTCAAGAAAATTAAAAGGGGAGGTTTTCTCCCCTGAGTTAGATTCTCTCGATTTTATTTTTTCTCTGGTTCTTCGATTCTCAGCGTCACCCTGGCATGATTTTTCAACCCAACGATTCTGATCAAATGTCTGATTGCCTTTACCGTCTGTCCCTGCTTTCCGATAATCTGGCCCATATCATCAGGATGAACTTTCAAGGAAAGTAAAACTCCCATTTCGTCAACAGTCCTCGTTATCTTTGCTGATTCAGGGTGATCGCAGAGAAATTTGAGAATTGATTCTAAGAATTCTTGGTCTGGCTTTTTCTCTGCCATGATTTTCTATCTTTCAAGAATTTCGACCTTGACCAGGATTCTCTCTTTTCTCATCGAGAGAATCTGGTTGAAAGGCGGGGGCGATGGGATTTGAACCCACGAGCTTCCGCGTGACAGGCGGATGTTCTAGACCGGGCTGAACTACGCCCCCATATTTAGTAGATGAGTACGCTCGCTTCGCGAGCTTTAGTTTATGAGTAGATGAGAAGAATTTCACTCTTTAATACTCATCAACTCATCTACTCAAATACTCATCAACTCATCTACTCATTACTCATCTACTTTTTATTGTCGAGGGTGGGAATTGAACCCACATCTCTGCCTTATGAGAGCAGCGCTCTGGCCATTGAGCTACCCCGACGAAATTAGTTGATGAGCGAATTAGTTAATGAGTTGATGAGTTATAAAGATTTAATTAAGCCGTTAATCATTTTTGAAAGTTCTATAATTTCTTTTCGAAACTTTTGATATTCTGTTCGCTCGATTAAATTTAATTCTAAACAGATTTCTAATAAAGGAATACATTCAAACAATGAAGTCCGCGCTATCTTATAGAAATTAATTTTCTCTTTACTGGATTTTCTACCAGAACCTTCGGCAATGTTCAAAGGCACAGAAATTGTCGCTCCGATCAACTGATCTCTTATCCTCGAGAATTTCAACGGAAAATTACTTGCCTTTCGACACAGGTTTTTAGCAAATTCCAAACTTCTTTGATATATTTTTAATTTTTCAAAGAAAAATTCTTCCTTCACCATTAACTTCTCATCAACTCATCTACTCATCAACTAATCTACTAATTTACTAATTATGTTGCGGGGCTGGGAATTGCACCCAGGATCTCCAGCTTATGGGGCTGGCGAGATACTACTTCTCCACCCCGCTATCGCTCCGCTCCCTGGCACTTACGTGCCAGCGCTCGCTCATTGCAAAAATTTTGCATGAGCTCGCTTCGCTTCGCTCTCCATAGGGGAAACCTAGGTTTCCCCTCCATGGCGCTCGAGCATTTCTTAAAAGAAATCGCTCTCGCTGTCACCCCTTCCTATTAAATGGAGATCTCAGCCACTTGATCACTTAGTCACTCGGCCACTTAGCTATTTTATCAAATTTTAAAGGGCTTGTAAATCCCTGAGGGATTTTTCATAAACTTTTAAAACTCTTTTTGCTTCCTCCTTTGACAGTCTATAACTTGGGTCTTGGATTATATCCTCTTTCACTTTCCTTGCCTCTTTCAATTCTTCCAAATTTGAAATCACATCCTCTGTAACTTTTTCCAATTTCTCAGTTAAATCCTTTCCTTGATATCCAATTTCCTCCATTGCCTTGTTTAATAATTCATCTGCCTCGATCACTGCCAATTTTAAATCAGCTTCGATTTCGCTTTCCAACCTTTTTTCAATTTTTTTCCATCTTGGAGCAAAAATTTTAGTATAAAAAGGCTTGTATGTCAAAAATTCTTTCAAATCTATCAAAATCGCCCTTTTTAACCAAGAGGTTTTAAAGAGGGCCCAGATTGTGTAACCCAAAAAGAAAAAACCAAAAAACAAAAAAATATATTTTAAAACCAAAAGCCAACCAGTAAATTCTGGATAGAGCAAAAAGGAAATTATTTCATTTATTGCTTGTTGATAATTCATAAATTTTTGCAACCTCAAAAATTTTCTCTTCTTCAAATGGTTTTCCAATGATTTGGAGGCCAACTGGCAAATTTTTAACTTTTGAAACTGGAATTGAAATTGCCGGCAATCCTGCCAAATTCACTGAAACTGTAAAAATATCTGAAAGATACATTTTTAATGGGTCATCAATTTTTTCACCCAATTTGAATGGTAAGGTCGGGCTTGTTGGAGTAAAAATCAAATCAACTTTTTCAAATGCCCTCTCAAAATCTCTTATGATCAAACTCCTAACCTTTGCCGCCCTCAAATAATAGGCATCGTAATAACCGATCGAAAGAGAAAAAGTTCCCAACATTATCCTTCTCCTCACTTCCTTTCCAAACCCCTCTCCCCTACTTTCAAAATATACATCCAAAAGATTTGAGATTTGAGATTTGAGATTTGAGATTTTACTATATCCATACTTTATTCCATCATACCTTGCCAAATTTGCGCTGGCCTCAGAAGGTGCAATGATATAGTAGCAGGGCAAGGCATATTCTGTATGGGGAAGGGAAATTTCTAAAATTTTTGCTCCCGTTTCCTCATATTTCTTTATCGCTTCCTTAATTTTTTCTTCCACTTCTTCGTCCATCCCCTCAATAAAATATTCTTTTGGAATTCCAATTTTCAAATTTTGAATTTTGAATTGTAATTTTGAATTTTGAATTTTGAATTTTGAATTTACCGAAGTGCTGTCCATTTCATCTTTTCCCCTAATTACTTCAAAAACAATTTTGCAATCTTCGACATTCTTTGTCATCGCTCCTATTTGATCTAAAGAAGAGGCAAAAGCAATTAAACCATACCTTGAAACAGAACCATAAGTTGGTTTTAGACCAACAATTCCGCAAAAAGAAGCAGGTTGCCTAATGGATCCTCCGGTATCAGTTCCTAAAGAAAAAACGCAAAAATTTGCTGCCACTGCTGCCGCAGATCCCCCGGAAGATCCTCCAGGAACTCTCTCTAAATCCAAGGGGTTTTTTGTCGGAAAGAAAGCAGAATTTTCAGTCGAGCTTCCCATTGCAAATTCATCCAAGTTTGTCTTTCCCAAAATTATTGCTCCGGCCTCTTTCAACTTTTTAACAACGGTTGCGTCATAAGGCGCTACATAATTTTCTAAAATTTTTGAACCGGCAGTGCATTTTACTCCCTCAACCAAAATGATATCTTTGATTGCGCAAGGAACCCCTGCTAAAATTGGCAATTTTTTTCCTGAAAGAATCATTTCATCGATTTCTTTTGCCTGTTTTATCGCCAAATCTTCACAAACTGTTAAAAAAGCACCAATTTTTTTATCTTCCTTTTCTATTTTTTCCAAATAGGCCCTAGTCAATTCTAGAGCCGAAAACTCTTTTTTAATTAAACCTTCTTTTACCTTTTCGATTGTAAAATTTTCCAATTTCATAATATTTTTTTAACTTTCAAATATCCTCCTTTTCTCTCTGGCATCAATTCAATCAGTTTTTTTATTTCATCGATATCTTTTTTTAATTGTGCATCCTCCCTAACCACATTTTTAATTTTTAAGGGATGAAAAGTTGGCTCAACGTTTGAAACATCGATTTCTTTCAATTTCTCAATATAATCTAAAATTTTTGAGAGCTCCTTTTGGTATTTCTCAATCTCTCTTTCAGACAAACCCAACCTTGCCAACTTTGCAATATGCTTTACTTCTTCCTTTCCTATTTTTGGATTTTGGAATTTGGAATTTGGAATTTTTTTCATTTTGGTGGTTCCAATTCCTTTGTCTCAACCAAAACCTCTTCTAATTCGTCCAAATTCTCCAAAACAATTCCCGCTCCCCTGACCACCGCAGTCATTGGGTCATCGATTACTTTTGTTTTGATTTTTGTTTCCTTTTGGATTAAAGTATCCAAACCCTTGAGCAATGCCCCACCCCCTGAAAGATAAATTCCGTTTAGCATAATATCAGCGATCAATTCTGGAGGGGTTTCATCCAAAGTTGCCTTTATTTCGTTGACGATCTGGTTTACTGATTTTTCCATTGCTTTTCTAATTTCTTCATCGGAAATCAAAATCTCTTCTGGAAGCCCAGTGACCAAATTCCTCCCCCTGATCGGAAATTCTCTTTTTTCTTTTAATGGATAAGCAGAACCTATCGCAATTTTAACCGTTTCTGCCATCCTTTCACCGATCAATAAATTGTACTCTTCTTGAACATACCTGATTATATCTTCGTTCAACCTATCCCCAGCAATCCTCAAACTTTTTCCCAAAACGATCCCTCCCAAAGAAATCACCGCAACTTCTGTCGTCCCTCCTCCAATATCAACGATAAAATTTCCAACTGGTTCTTGAACAGGCAACCTCGCTCCGATTGCTGCTGCCATTGGCTCTTCGATCAAAAATACTTCCCTTGCCCCGGCAGATTTTGCAGCATCCAAAACTGCTTTCCTTTCGACTTCGGTCACTCCCCAGGGAATTCCAACTATCACCCTGGGCCCGATCAATTTTTTCTTCCTCGCCTTTTCAATGAAATACTTTAGCATTTGTTCCGTTGTCTCAAAATCTGAAATTACTCCAGACCTTAGAGGCCTTATCGCAACGATATGGGCAGGGGTCCTTCCAACCATCTTTTTTGCCTCAATTCCGACTGCCAAAATCTGACCTGTCTTTTGATTGATTGCCACGACAGAAGGTTCTTGAATGACAATTCCCCTTCCCTTAACATAAACTTCAGTGTTGGCAGTTCCCAAATCGATGGCGATATCTTCTGATAAAAATTTTAAAATCTTATTGAGCATAGAATTTTTTGATAAAATCTTTTGCTCTTTGAATTTTAACCAACTTTATTTTTCCAGTTTTCCTTTCTTTGAATTCGACGCAATTTTCCCTTAAAGTTTTCTCAGAAACGAGCATTCGCAGAGGAATTCCAATTAAATCACAATCGACGAATTTTTCACCCGGGCTTTTCTCTCTATCGTCGTACAATACCTCAATTTTCTCTTTTATCAATTCATTATAAAGCTTTTCAGAAATTTCTTTAACTTCTTTTTTCCCCACAAAAATTAAATGAACCTGAAACGGAGAGACTTCTTTTGGCCAGATTATTCCCTTTTGATCGTGAAAAACCTCAACTACCGTTCCCATCAACCTTCCCAGTCCAATTCCGTAGCATCCCATTTGGACAAATTTTTTTGTTCCGTCTTTATCCAAAAAAGTGAGGTTGAATGGCCTTGAGAATTTTTCTCCGAGTTTGAAAATGTTTCCAACCTCAATCGATTTCTTTCTTTCAAAAGAATTTCCGTTGCAATTTGGACAATTTTTTACATCATTTTTAATTTCTTTATTTATTGCCTGTTTGCAGTTTTTACAAACAAAAATCGTATCTTCTCCTGCGGGACATTCTGTTTGAAATTCGTGGGAAAATTTTGAAAATGTTCCACCAGAAGCAAAAGTTAAATAGGTCTTTTCTTTAATTCCAACTCTTTCAAAAATTTTAAAATATGCCTCTTTTACTTTTTCATAGTAAGAATCCAAATCCTCTTTGCTCGCATGAAAAGAATATAAATCTTTCATCAAAAATTCCCTCCCCCTTAAAAGTCCTGATTTTACTCTTTTTTCATTCCTAAATTTATCTTGAATCTGAAAAAGATAAAGAGGCAAATCCTTGTAGCTTCTAACAAATTTTTTGACTAAAGGAGTGATTATTTCTTCGTGAGTTGGGCCTAAGGCAAATTCCTTTTTTCCTGCTTTTAACTTGAAAATCTCTTTCATTTCCTTCCATCTTCCAGTAATTTCCCAATTTTCCTTTGGATGCAAAGCTGGCATTAAAACTTCTTGTCCTCCAATTTTTTCCATCTCTTCCCTGATAATTTTTTCAATTTTCTTTAAAACCAAAAATCCCAAAGGTAAAAAACTAAAAACTCCAGCAGAAACCTTATCTATAAAACCAGCTCTAATCAAAAGTTTTGCGTTAACAAAAGTTTCTCTCTTTGGAAATTCCCTTTGGGTTTTTGAAAACAAAATTGATTGCCTCATTGTCTCAAAATTTTGCCAATGTCTTTAATTGTAACTAAAATTGCCAAAATCACCAAAATTCCAAAGAAAAAGGCAGTAACTTTCTTTTCAGTTTCTGGAGAAACTGCCCTTTTCCTTATTCCTTCTATCGTCAAAAACAAAAGCTTTCCACCATCTAAAGCAGGAATTGGTAAAATGTTAAAAATTGCCAAATAAATTGAAATCGTTGCCAAAAGATTGAAAAAATAAATTATCCCTATTTTTGAAGTTTGATACATTATGTTAAAAATTCCGACAGGCCCTGTCATTTCAACTCCGGTGGGAATTCCTTTAAATGAATTTTTTATTGCCAAAAAGTACCCCTTGATTATTGCAAAAGTTAATTCTCCAGTCATTTTTATTCCTTCAAAAATTGATTTTAATAGCGGGTATTTTTTAATGTCCATCCTTGCCAATACAATTCCCATTGGACCTTCTCCTTTAGGAGGATTGGTCCTTGGAGTAATTTCTACTTCAAAAATCTCTTTTCCCCTTTCTATCTTCAAAATAACTTTTTCGCCTTTATATTTTTGAGTTAATTCTTGAAGTTCTTTTATCCTTTCAATTTTGAATTTTGAATTTTGAATTTTGAATTCTCTTATTGTATCCCCTACTTTCAACCCTGCAATTTCAGCAGGCGAATTTTTAGCAACTTCAACAATTTGAACTTTTGCAGTTTTTGAAAATTCTTCATCAGAAATTGCAACTGGCATTCCGAATTTAAAAAGGAAAATAAAAATTACAGAAGCTATTACCCAAAAAGAAATCACTCCAGCCAAAACGATAATAATCCTTTTTGAGAGAGGTTGTTTTGAGAAACTTCCCTCACCAATTTCTCCCTCTACTTTTACAAAAGCTCCAAATGGCAAGAGATTTATTGAATACAAGGTATCTCCAATTTTTCTTCCAAAAATTCTTGGTGGATATCCAATTCCAAATTCCTCAACAAAAACTCCAGATTTTTTTGCTGCTAAAAAATGGGAAAACTCGTGCAAAATCATTAAAAAAATAAGTGAGAAAAAAACTAACAAAAAGTTAAGCATATTTATCCTAAAATTTCTTTTTCCTTTCTTTCCGCAATCTCCTCAATTTTTTCGTTAAATTCTTCGACCAAATCTTGAAGTTCGTCTTTTCCTTTGTATTTTTGATCCTCTGAAATTTTTCCTTCTAAAAATGCATCTTGAATTTCATCCCAAGCATCTGTCCTTGCCTCCCTTATTTTCTTTTTTGCTGCTTCTTTCTTTTGAGATAAAATTCTCAACAAATTTTTCTTGAATTCCTCAGTTACTGGAGGCAAATTTATTCTGATTGAATTTTTATCAACTACTGGAGAAGCTCCCAAATTAGATTTTTCGATTGCCTTTACTATTGGATCAATGTAAGAAGAATCCCAGGGAGAAATTAGAATTTGCCTTGGCTCTGGAATTGAAATTTGTCCGAGCTGTCTTAAAGGAAATTTTTGTCCAAAGCATTCAACCTCCAAATTTTCGACCAATTCCGGAGAAGCCCTCGAACTTCTAATTGTTTTTATCTCTTCCTCGAAAGATTTCACTGCCTTTTCCATTTCGGGCTTTATTTTTTCAATTATTTTTTTGTAATCTGTTTTTTCCTCTTTCATAATCTCAAAAACAAAATTTCTAAAGCCAATCTTTTATCGATGTTTGAGGTTTTTGTCAAAAAATAAATTTTCTGAATCTCATTTAAAATTTCTCTCGATTTTTCCTCAAAAATTCTTTCTTTGAAATTCAATGCCAAAACCTCCAGAATTTCAAAGAAATTAAAACTTTCAAGATATTCCTTTATTTTTTGAAACCTAAATAAAATTCCTTCTTTTTTTATCTTTATCAAATCCTTCTCCAAATTTTCAAAATCCTCAAGCTTTTTTTCATTTTCCAAAAGTTCGATTGCCAAACCCGGCCTTCCTTGGGAATACCTCAAAATCTTTTCAATTTTTTCTTCGCTCACTCCCCTTTCTCTTAAAAAACCTTCAATTTCTTTTTTCTCCACCGGAAAAAATTTTATCTTCTGGCATCTTGAAACAATGGTTGGCAATAATAAATTTTCATTTTCAGAAATCAAAATAATTATCGAATTTCCTTTCGGTTCTTCCAAAGTTTTCAAAAAGCAATTTTGGGCTTCCAAAGTCATTCTCTCTGCACAATCTATGATTGCAACTTTGTATTTTGACCTAAAAGGTTTCAAAGAAATTTTCCAAATTAATTCCCTAATTTGCTCGATGGTAATTTGGTTTTTGATTGGTTCAATGTAAAAAAAATCTGGATGAGCTTTCAAAGATGAATTTAAAATTAAAGAGGAAAATTCAAAGGCAACCTTTTTTTTGCCAAGTTTTTCTTTTCCAGAAAACAAAAAGGCATGGGGAATTTTTCCAGAATTTAAAATTTCTTTTAAAAACTGAGTTTGTTTTTTATGCCCCAAAATCATCTTTTTGTCATCAAAACTTTTTTGTAAGTATCCAAACTTTCCAAAATTTTTCCAGTTCCCTTGGCAACGCAAAGCATCGGTTCTTCTGCTAAAATCACTGGAATTCCGATAGATTTTTCCAAAAGCTCTGGAATGTTCCTTAAAAGAGACCCTCCGCCTGTTAAAACCAACCCTTTTTCCATAATGTCTGCTGACAATTCTGCTGGAGTTTCCCTCAAAGTAATTTTTATTATTTGAATTATTTCAGCCAAAACATCAGAAATTGCCTCGCAAACTTCATTCGATGAAATTTTGATATTCCTCGGAAGCCCAGAGATCAAATCCCTTCCTTTAATTTCTAAATCCAAGGGTTCTTTTTCAAAAATTGCAGTTCCAATTTTTATTTTTATTTCCTCTGCAGTTTGTTCTCCGATTGCCAGATTGTACTTTTTCTTTATGTATTCAGAAATTGCCAAATCCATTTCATCTCCTCCAATCCTTATTGAATTTGAATTAACAATTCCCCCCAAGGAAATCACTGCAACCTCAGTTGTTCCCCCTCCAATATCAACTACCATATTTCCAGAACAAGATTCAATCGGAATTCCTGCTCCCAAAGCTGCCAAAATTGGTTCTTTGATTAAAAAAACTTCTTTTGCTCCAGCCCCAATTCCTGCTTCAATCAGCGCCCTCCTTTCAGTCGATGTTGCTCCGGCCGGAATTCCAATTAAAATTTCTGGTTTCAAAAAAGAGAAAAAACCAAGGGTCTTTCTTAAAAAATATCTGATCATTGCCAAAGTCACCCTAAAATCTGCAATCACCCCGTCTTTCAATGGCCTATAAATTCTGATTGTATCAGGAGTCCTTCCTAACATTTCCTTTGCGCTTTGCCCAACTGCTAAAATTTTGTTTTCGGGAATCGAAACAGCAACGACCGAGGGTTCTCTGAAGAGAACTCCCTTTTTTGGAACAAAAACGACCGTGTTGCAAGTTCCAAGGTCAATTCCAATTTTTCTTACAATCATAATTTCATTTTAAAGAATTCAAAAAAATTTGGCAATCTGATAGAATAGAAAAATGAAAAACTGGCAAAGAAAATTCCTCTTTTCCTTCTTCCTTTCCTTATTCTTAATTTTCGGGCCGATTTTGATCTTTTATTCTCTGGGATACAGGTTTGATTTTGAAAAAAGGAGAATTACCAAAACTGGCGGAATTTTTATTAAGGCCTTACCAAAAGAGGTCGAAATTTCGATCGATGGAAAAATAAAAGAAAAAACCGATCCATTTTGGGGATCTCTCCTAATAGAAAATCTTTTACCAAAAAAATACAAAATCAGGGTTGAAAAAGAAGGTTATTTTCCTTGGGAAAAGGAATTGGAGGTTGAAGAAGAAAAGGTTACCCAGGTCAAAAATTTAGTTTTGTTTCCAAAAAATTTAAATTTTTATCAAATCTTAAACGGGGTTGAGAAATTTTGGGTTTTGCCAAATCAGAAAGAATTGATTTTGAAAGAAAATGAGGAAGGGAAATGGGTTTTGAAAACTTATTCATTAGATAAAAAATTAAAATCCTATTTAATAGGCCAAGATGATTTCCCAAAGGGAGCAGAATTTTTTGATTTGGTTTTTGATGAAGATGAAATTGAAATTAAAGTAAAAATAAAAGGGGAAATAAAAAGCTTTATCTTGGATTTAAAAAAATCTCCTCCTCAGTTGAAAGAAAAGGAGGAAAAAATTCCAGAAGGGGCTATTTGTTTTAAAAAATCGAGGGGAGATTTTTATTTTTTTGAAAAATCTGGATATCTCTTTAAAGGGGAAGAAAAAATTAGCGAGGAGAAACTGGAGGGAATTGAAAATTGCCAATTGGAAATTTTTGATGATTTAATTTTTTTAGAAAGTAACGGAAATTTGTATTTTCTGAATGAGGGAAAATTTGAAAAAATTTTTGAAAATTTAAGGGGGATTGAAATTTTGCCAAATTCAAAAAAATTGGCGATTTTTTCAGATTATGAAATTTGGATTTTTGAAGACAAAAAGGTTGAATTTTTGAACAGGTTTTCAGAAAAAATTGAAAAATTGAATTGGGTAAACGAAGATTATTTAATTTTTCTTTCTCAAAACAAAATAAAAATTTCAGAAACTGACAAAAGAGATAAAATCAACGTTTACGATTTGGCAGATTTCTCTGGGGAGAATTTTTCCTTCAATTTCAAAAACAAAAAAATTTATTTTCAAAGAGGAAATTCAATTTTTGAATCAGACCCCCTCTTGAGATAATTTTTCAATTTCTGATTTTAAATTTTTCCAGGGAATTTCTTTTTCTCCAGCAATTTTACAAATTTCAAAGAATTCGCACTTTTGGCATTGCCAGTTTTCTGGCCAATCTGCTAACCTAATTGGAACCAAATCTTTTTCAATTTTTTCTTTTAACTTTGAAAACCAATTCAAAATTTTTTCTACTAAATTTTTATCGTAGTCAAAAACAAATTCAGTAATTTCTTGGGTGTCTTTGTTCAAATAAAGTAAAATTCCTTTTTTGATTTTGAAATAATGCAAATAAAGTTGCAATTGATTGATATGGTCTGGAAGGGGAAGCTTTTTCAAATTCATCTTTCCAGAAATGCTTTTTATTTCCAAAACATAAGGAATTCCAGGTTCGACTTTCTCTTTAGTTTCAATTCCCAAATCAGAAAATGTCTTATCCGAAAAGGAAACGACCGCATCTGCCCTTCCAGAAACGAGTTCCTGAGGAGGAATTTGAATTTCAGTTGCCCTAACTACCCCCAAAGAAAACAAATGCCTCAAAATCCTTTGCTGGATTATTTCCCCTTCCTCAAAAACCCTTAATCTTTCGGGTTCAATTTCCTCTGCCGGTGCCTTTTTAAACCTAAAAAATATCATCCTCGGACATTTCCCTGCCTCGCTAATAAAAAATCTTATTCTATCTTTATCCTTTTTTCTTTTCTCCTTTTCCCTTTCTAAATAAAATCTATCGATTAATTCTTTGAGCATCTTATTAATCCATTTTAACTATTTTTTAGAAAAAATCAAAATCTGCGGATCAAAAACCCGTATTTGATCCGCTGAATTGAAAAATAAATAAATTTGCGCGCCAAATACAGGTTTTTGGCTTGCAAAATTGAGCGAGGGACCAACTTTCGGGGCAACCCGCAGCCAGCCAATTTGCTTGGTTTTACATAAGTGAGGCAAGTGCCGAGAATGACATCCGCAGCGAGCGGCCAGGGTTTTCGCCAAAGGCGAAAGAGCGAGCGAGGACTAAGCAGAATTTCTCGGTGGGAAATTCTGCGGTCATTCGAGGCAGCTTGCCGAACATTATCGCTTCTGCCACTGGGGTGCTCTTCTCGCTCTTTTCAATCCTGGTTTTTTCCTTTCTTTGACTCTTGGATCTCTTTTCAAAAATCCTGCTTTTTTTAATTTTTTCCTGAATTCTTCTTTGAAGGAAACCAGGGCTCTTGCCAATCCCAACCTAATTGCCTCAGATTGAGCAACCAATCCCCCGCCTCTAACCTGAGCCAAAATTTTAAATTTATTTTCGAGTTTTAAAAGCTCAATGGGGGCCTTTGCAGTTTTTTGTAATTCAAAAAGTGGAAAATATTTTTCGATTGGCTTTTCATTAATCAAAAAAGGACCTTCTTTTTCTTTGAAGATCTTAACAAGGGCGATCGCAGATTTTCTCCTTCCAATTCCTTGCCAAAATTTTTTTTCTTTTATCATCTTATTCAAAAATTAATCTTTTAATCATTCTTTTTCTCAATTTGTTTTTTGGAAGCATCCCCTGAACTGCTTTTTTCAAAAGGAATTCTGGTTTTTCCTTAAAAATTTTTTTGATCGGAATTTCTTTCAATCCGCCGATATATCCTGAATGGCGATAATATTTTTCCTTTTCAAGTTTTTTCCCAGTGATTTTTATTTTATCCACATTCTTCACAATTACAACATCACCCATATCTTTCGATGGGTCATAGTTTGGTTTTTGCTTTCCCATTAGCAAAATTGCAATTTGACTTGCCAGCCTTCCCAAAACTTTTCCCGTTGCATCAATAATGTGAGTTTCTCTTTTCATTTTACCAATTCAATTATTGCCATTTTTGCCCCATCGGATTTCCTTTGGCCCAACTTCAAAATTCTTGTGTATCCTCCTTTCCTTTCTTTATATCTTGGTCCGATTTCATCAAAAAGTTTCCTTATCACATCCTTTGCAAAAAACCTTGCCACATACCTAATGTTTGGCAAATTTTTTTCCTTTGCCCTCTCAATAAATCTCTCAGCAAAAAACCTCAATTCCTTTGCTTTTGCCTCAGTAGTTTCTATTCTTTCTTTCAAAAAAAGTTCCCTGGCTAAAGATTTCAGCAATGCCCTCCTCTGATCTCTTTTCCTACTTAGTTTTCTTCCCTTTTTCCTTTTCCTCATGTTTTTCAAGATTTTCTTTCAAAAAAGAAAATTGATCGATCAAAATTTCACTTGCTTTCAAAAAGGCCTCTTCTGGAGTAATCGTTCCATCAGTTTCGATTTCTAAAAACAACCTATCAAAATCAGTCCTTTCCCCCACTCTCATATTTTCAGTTCTCATTGCCACCCTTTTTACTGGAGTGAAAATTGCATCGACAGGTATTACCCCAATTTCAAGTTTCTCTTTCCTTTTCCTTTCTCTTGGTAAATAACCAACTCCCTTTTCAACTAAAATTTCCATCTCAAGCTTTGCGTTCTTTGAAGTTAAAGTAGCAATGTGGCAATCTGGATTTACCAACTCCAACTGGGCTGGCAATTCAAAATCAGAACCCTTCACCTCCTTTTCCCCTTTTACCTTCAAAGTCGCCCTTTGGGGCTCTTCCCCTATCATTTTGAACCTCAATTGCTTTATGTTGAGCATTATCGTTACCACATCTTCCAAAACTCCAGGAATTGTCGAAAATTCATGAGAAACTCCTTTAATTTTCATTTGAGTAACTGCCGCTCCTTCTAAAGATGAAAGCAAAACCCTCCTCAAAGCATTTCCGATCGTCACCCCATAGCCAGGATAGAGGGCTTCGATTTCAAATATGGCTTTGTTTTTTTCTTTTTTTGAAATTTTTGGTTTTTGTGGTAATGGGATCATCTTGAATAAAATTCAAAAACTGCAGAAACCTCAACTGGTGGCGCCACTTCTTCAACCTTTGGTTCTGCTATTACTTTACCTTCAAATTTCTCAGGATCCAAGGACAACCAACTTGGCACTGAATGCTTTTTCAATTTTTCCTTTAAATCTTTAAAAATGACCTTTTTTGATTTTTGTGGTTTTAATGAAATTACATCCCCAACTTTCAAAGAAAAAGAAGGAATGTTAACTGGCTTTCCGTTAACTAGAAAAAATTTATGGGAAACCAATTGCCTTGCCTGGTCCCTTGATAGAGCGAATCCCAATCTGTAAACAACATTGTCCAATCTTTTTTCTAAATTTTGAATTAGCAAAACCGAAGCATCTTCAACTTTCCCTCTCTTTTCCAAAACTTCCTTTACATATTTTTTAAGCTGTCTTTCATTTAAATTATACCAATATTTCAGTTTTTGTTTCTCTACCAATTCCCTTTTGTATTCAGAAGGAGGGCTAGGTCTTCTCTTTCCTCTTTGGCCCGGAGGATAGGGCCTTTTGACCATCGGACACTTTGGGGAAAGGCATTTTTCCCCTCTCAAAAAAAGCTTCACTCCTAATCTTCTACAAATTCTACATTTTGCTCTTTTTATTCTCATACTCTTCTCACTTTTGGAGGTCTTGGACCGTCGTGGGGTATTGGGGTAATGTCCTTTATCGAAACTATATTCAATCCCCTTGCTGCCAGAGTTCTTAAAGCAGATTCCCTCCCAGAACCAATTCCCTTAATTAAAACTTCAACCTTTTCAAAACCAATTTGCTTTGCTACCTCGGCCGCAACCTCCGCTGCCTTTGTCGCTGCATAAGGAGTTCCTTTTTTTGTCCCTGAAAAACCAACTTTCCCTGCCGAAGTCCAGTACAAAACATTTCCTGAAATGTCAGTTAAGGTAATGATCGTGTTATTGTAAGAAGAAAAAATATAAATTTTCCCCTCTTTTACTTTTTGGGGAATTTTAATTTTTATTTCTCTCCCCTTTCCCAATTTTTCTGCCTCCTTTATCAATTCCTCTTCAGTTTTTTCTGCAATCCTTTTTTTCCCCATATTTTTACGTTGGTTGAGGAGGTGGTTTCCTCCCAGACCCTACTGTCTTTCTAACATTTCCTCTAACAGTCCTTGTGTTCGTTCTCGTCCTCTGTCCCCTAACTGGCAAACCCTTAATGTGCCTTATTCCCCTCCAACACCCAATATCCTTTAACCTTTTAATATTCATTAATTTCTCCCTTCTTAAATCTCCCTCAACTTTATACTTTTTTTCAATTATTTCCTTTAATTTATTAACCTCTTCTGGCTTCAATTCTTTTGCTTTTAATTCGGGATTTACTTTTGCTTCCCTCAAAATTTTCCAACTCAAAGACCGCCCTATTCCATAAATATAGGTTAAAGCAATCCATATTTTTTTGTTTTCTGGGATTTCAACCCCAGCAATCCTTGGCATATTTAGTAATTAGTTGATGGGTACGTTCGCTTCGCGAACTTTAGTAGATGAGTGAATTCCTTATTTATTCATTAATATCTCATCTACTCATAAACTCATTACTCATTAACTTATCTTTATCCTTGTCTTTGTTTATGCTTTGGGTTTTCGCAAATTACATAAACTCGTCCTTTTCTCCTGACGATTTTGCATTTTTTACAAATTTTTTTTACCGATGGTCTTACTTTCATCTTCTTCTAATGATTCTTCCCCTTTTTTCATCATAAGGTGAAATTTCAACTTCGACCTCATCTCCGGGAAGTATTTTTATTTTATAAATTCTCAATTTTCCAGCAACGTGGCACAAAATTTCTTTTCCATCTTCTAACAAAACTCTAAAATTTGCGTTTGGCAAACTTTCAATCACTTTTCCTTTTTTCACTATTCTTTTTTGAGTAATCATTGAGTTTAGCAAAAAGAGGAAATTTAGTCAATAAGGGAATAGGAAATTTCAATTCTTTTTATATCATCTGGAATTTTCTTTATCCAAAATGGAAAAATTTCAATTTTGGCTTTTGAAATTTCCTTTTGGTTCAATAAAAAGGATTTTGCTTCCTCCAATTTTTTTCCTGCTATCGCCTTTTTCATCGTTAAAGCATCCAATTTTGAATATACCTTTCCAGAAATTTTCGTTTGAAAGTTTGCTTTGCCCAATTCAAAATTTTTGACTTCTAATTTTAAATCGGTTTTTAAAGATGGCAGATAAATTTCTTTGTTTTGCTCAATTTTTGAACTCAAATAATCCTTTGCAAAGTTTAAAAGGTCTTCCTTTGAAAAAATTATAGTTTTAATTTTTGCCTTAATTTGAAAATCGAATTTTTCTTTCTCATCCCCTTCTTTTGCAGATGAATTCTTTTCTAAAACTGAAACTTCGATTGCATCCTCTGAAAATGAAAATCCATCCCCGATTTTGCTTTCTAGAATCTCTTTTGCCTTTTGATTTGCCAAATCCAGCAATTCTTTCTCAGCTCTTTCCAAATCTTCTTTTAAAACCTGAGGAAATTCTCCCCCTCCTTTCATAGCCTGGAAAGATTTTCCGTAATATTTGAAATACCTTGGGCTTCCTTTGAAGGCAACAACTGAAAATTCTGAAGGACCGATATTGTATTGAACTCCTCCCTCTGCCGCAATCACTGGAACGTCAACGAAAGAGGCCTCAATTTTTCCGTTTTTAATTTTTGCTCCCGGAATATAAATTTTATCTTTCGATTTGAACAATTTCCCATCCGAAGAAACAAATCTCGTCCCCTCTTTCCAGATTTCATCTTTTGTCGTGTATTCGTTGAAAAGCCGGATTGTCCCCTCTGCCTTTTTTAAAATTTTTCCCGACGAATTGAAGGAGTTTGAAAAAAGCTCTTCGGTTTCAAAAAATTTCCCAGGAATTATCTTTTTTTCAAAATCTTTAGCTTCTGATTTTGTATCGATTGTAAGAGTTTCAACAAAGCTTACTTCTTCAACCTCTGGCCAAATTTTAATTTCCGCCCTCGAAAATTTAAAGGAAAAAATGAAACCTAAAAACAAGAAAATAATTAAAAAGAAAAAAATGGCATTTTTTAAAGGAATTTTGGGAAAATGGAATTTAAACTCTTTTTTTACCTGCGGTTTCTCTTTTTCAGCTCTTTTTTCCTTTACAAGTTTTTCTCTTTTTGGGGGTGAAATGTCGAATACTTTTTTTGCCATTGTTTCATTTTAACAAAATTGCATAAATTCTTCTAATTCCCTTTTGAACCGATTCTTCCTTTTCAATTTTAAACTTTCCCAATTCAGAAGTCCTTTTTACATGAGGCCCGGCGCAAATTTCCTTTGAGAAATTACCGATTGTATAAACAGTCACTCTCTCTGGATATTTCTCTTTAAAGAAGGCTAAAGCACCGGATTTTAGAGCATCTTTTAAACTCATTTCTTCTCTTTTTACTTCCAAATCCTCCTTTATTTTCTGATTTACCAAATCCTCAACTTTCTTTATTTCTTCTTTTGTCAATTTCCTATCAAAAGAAAAATCAAACCTCAATCTTTCTGGAGTAATATCAGATCCCATTTGTCTCACTTTTTCACCCAAAATTTCTCTTAAAGCTGCGTGGAGCAAATGAGTGGCGGTGTGCAATTTCACCATATTATAATCAGTTACTTTTCCAACTCCTCCAAACTTTTTCTCTGCTCCAACTCTTGAAATTTCCTGATGCTTTTTGAACCTCTCTTGAAAATCTTTTTCGTCAACTTCTAAACCTTCTCCCTTCGCGACTTCTCTTGTAATCTCAAAAGGAAATCCATAACTTTGAAACAAATCAAAAACTACTTTCCCTGATAAAATTTTTTCATTTCTCAATTTGCAATTTTCAATTTGCAATTTTAATTTTTTCAAACCGGTTTCTAAAGTTTTTTCAAATTTTTCTTTTTCCCCTTCAATCACTGTTAAAATATCTGCCTGATTTGATGAAACCTCAGGATAAACCTCTTTGTAAATCTCAATCACTTTCTTTGCAGCTTCTATCAAAGAATTCCTTGGCAAATTCAAAATTTTCGAATGCAAAATCGCCCTCCTCAAAATCCTTCTTAAAACATATCCTCTCTCAACGTTCGATGGCAAAATCCCCTCTGAGATCAAAAACACGGCACCTTTTATATGATCTGCGATTATCCTTTCTGATTTCGCATTTCGTAATTCGTAATTCGTAATTCGCAATTCGTTAATAATTGGTTCAAAAAGATCAGTTTCAAAAACAGAGCTTTTATTTTGAGAAATCATTGCCAACCTTTCAAGCCCCATTCCAGTATCGACTCCTTTTTGTCTTAGAGGGGTTAATTTTCCTTCTCTATTCTTGTAATATTCATTGAAAACTAAATTCCAAACTTCGATTCCATTAATATGAATTTCTGTTGTCGGGCCACAAGGTCCTTCAAGGCCTGTCGGTCCCCAAAAATTGTCCTCCCTTCCCATCCCAAATATTTTTTCTTTTGGAATTCCCAATTTTAACAAAATCTTTTTCGATTCAACATCTTCTGGAGTTTCTTTATCCCCCTTAAAATAAGTAAATTTCATTCTATCAATTTGCAATTTGCAATCTTCAATCAAAAATTCGAGAGCAAATTTAATGGCCTCTTCTTTAAAATATCCTCCAAATGAAAAATTTCCGAGCATTTCAAAAAAAGTCAAATGCCTCTCATCTCCAACTTCATCGATATCCGATGTCCTAAAACATTTTTGACAAGATGCAACGTTTGGCCCGTAAGGAGATGGTTCTCCTAAATAATATGGCTTAAACTGTTGCATTCCGGCAGTGGTAAATAAAACCGAAGGGTCTGTTGGAATTAAAGAGGAAGGAGGAACAATTTTGTGTCCCTTTTTTTCAAAAAAATCTAAGAATTTTTTTCTTAATTTATGGGAATCCATTTAGAATTTAATTAAGAGTACCTATCAGCTACGGTTGAGGCGACGAAGGCCTCTGGTTTTATTTTTGGTTCAAATCCATTTCCTTTAATCAATCCGATTACTTCTTTAATCATATCCTTTGTCGCTCCGTTTTCTCCAATGTCAGCATGGATATAACGAAATTGATAATTGTAATTTTTTCCTTTCATTTTCTCTTTTAAAGCATCTCTAAAATTCAATGCCAATTGGCAAGAAAGCAAAACCTCCTCCAAAATTCTCTGCTTTAAATTGTAAAATTTTCTATTTTGGTAATGAATTTTTTTCAAGAAAAATCTTCCCCCTTCCCCAACTCTTAAAACGACGATTGCCACTGGAAAATTCGGTTCCTCACCGGAAGAAGAATCGCAACCAACGATAACATCATAAAACTTCTCTGGTTTCTCAGAGATATAAGAAATTATCTCATCGACAACTTTTTGAAAACTCAAATTTCCCTTCGTTGGATTATAAAATTTTCCGTTCAAAATTTCTGGCATATTAATGAATATTAGCAAATTTTAAAAAATAAATCAACATTTTGCAATGCTTTTTATAATTTCGATAAATTCTTTTGAATCCAAGGAGGCGCCGCCAACTAAAAGTCCATCAAATCCAACTTCAATATAATCTTTCGCATTTTTTGAATTGACGCTGCCGCCATAAAGAATGAGTGGCTGAGTGGTTAAGTGAAAAAGTGGTTGAGTGAGTTTCCTTAAGAAAGTTAAAACTTCTTTTGCCTCTTCTGGTTTGCAAGGATTTCCAGTTCCAATTGCCCAAACGGGTTCGTAAGCAATGATCAGGGAATCAGGAAGTTGGAAGAAGGAATTAGGAATTCCCTTTAAGGCCTTTTTCAATTGATTCCTAATTTCTTCATACTTCCTACTTCCTACTTCCCTTCTTTTCTCTCCAATACACAAAATTGGTTTTAATTTTGCCCTTATCGCCGCCTTTAATTTTTTGTTTATCATTTCATCGCTTTCTCCTAAAATTTTTCTTCTTTCTGAATGTCCAACGATTACATATTCAACTCCCAAATTCTTTAGCATTATTGGCGAAATTTCCCCAGTAAAAGCTCCTTTTTCTTCCCAAAAGAGATCTTGGGCACCAAGTGAGATGTTCGATGTTTGATGTTGGAAGTTAGACGATGCAATATTTGATAAATAAACGAACGGAGGGCAGATAATTATTCTAACATTCTGCAGAATATCAGAATTTCTCTTTATCCAGTTTTTGACCGAATTAAAAAGTTTTTTTGCTTCATTCAAGCTTTGGGGATTCATTTTCCAATTGGCAACAATTAATTTTGGTTTCATTGTTTTCTTAAATGTTCCGCTGCTTTCTCAGGTTCTATCGTTGAAATTTCAATTCTCGTTCCCAATTCAAAGCCTGCCGGAGTTTGGGTTTTTGGCAAAATTGTAAAGTGCCAGTGATAATGAGGATATTTTCCTTTTACTGGGGAAGTATGCAAATAGAAATTGTAAGGAGGATCATCTAATGCTTTTGAAAGTTTTGTCATTGCCACTTTAAAAGCTTCTGCAAGTTTTATTTTTTCTTTTTCTCCGATTTTTTCAAAATTCGAAGAATGCCTTTTTGGAGAAATGATCATTTGAAAGGCTGATTTTGATGCAAAGGGGCACAAAACCAAAAATTCTTCGTTTTCAAAAACAATCCTTTTTTTAACTTTCATTTCCCATTTGTTCGTTTCACAATAGATACATTTTCTTGTCTTCTCAAAATATTTTTTTGAATTTAAAAGAGCTTTCCTCAAATCAACGTCGATTAATGGAGTTGTAATTATTTGGGAATGAGGATGGGGTTGTGAAGCTCCTGCCTCTGCTCCATGATTATGAAAGATTGAAATGTAAGCAACGTTTGGCTTTTTCATCAGTTCCAAATATCTCTTTTGATAACAATCTAAAACCTCCTTTATTTGCCAAATTTCAAAATCTGGAAAGTGTCTTTTGTGATCTCTTGTCACAACTAATTCGCAATGGCCTACCCCGGTAATTTTTCTATAAAATTTTCCTTCCCTCTCAATCTTTAATTTTTTTGCTGGTAACAACGCCGGATATTTATTAGGAATGACAATCGTCGTCCAATTTTTTGGTATTCCTTTTTCAAGAGGAATTTCTTTCCCCTTAGCAAAAATTAAAAGAGGTTTTTCTTGAATTTTGATATTGCAAAAAGGGCATTGTTTTTTTGAAATCTTAATTTCCTTTCTCTTTTTTAATCTAAAGGCCTCCGGCCTCTTTGCCCTTCCAGTCGCAATTATCACCCAATCTCTTGAAATTGTGTCAAAGCGCAATTCAGATGGAAATTTTTTAACCATATTTTTTAGTTAAAAAGTTAAGCCTTATTTTAAACAATTCAATTAACATTTTTATCATCCATTTGAATTTTACTTTGCTTTCCGGGTCATTTCTCCAGTAAACCGGCACTTCTTTTATCTTAAACCCCATCTTCTTTGCGATCAACAAAACTTCTGGGTCAAAAGCAAACCTTTCAATTTTAGCTTTTTTGAAAATTTTTTCAGCTGCTTCTCCTTTAAAACACTTAAAACCACATTGAGTATCTTGAATTTCCCAAAGCCCAATTATTATTTTCCTCAAATATTTAAAAACTTCGCCAACAAACCTTCTAAATAGAGTTTGGGGAGGATCTAAAATTGCTCCTTTTATATCTCTTGAGGCAATTACAACATCGGCTCCCTTTTCAAACTCTGGCCAGAATTTCTCAATCTCTGAAATTGGAGTTGAATTATCTGCATCTGTAAAAAGACGATATTTTCCTTTTGTATTTAGCATTCCAATTTTCACTCCGTATCCTTTCCCCCTGTTTACTTTTTCGCAAATCAATTTCAAATTTGAAATTTGATTTTTTAAATTTTCAACAATTTCGCAAGTTCTATCAGTCGAACCATCTGAAACAACAATGATTTCAGATTCAAAATTTTGCTTTTTTAAATAATTATTAATCTCTTCTAAAGTTTTTGGCAATCGCTTCTCCTCGTTATAAGCTGGAATTATTACTGATAAATAAATTTCTGACATTAAATTATTCTACCATGAAATAAAAAAATGGGTGAATAAATTACCCATATCTATAAAATGTGCATTTTATTTCACAATAAAGAGCTTGCCCTCTTTGTTTTCTATTTTTACGGTATCTCCAAAACGCCACCATTTCCATAACTTCAGAAGTTCTTCTTGGTTGAGTAATTCTGATTCCAGTAATTTAAACACACTTTGTTGGGTAAGTAAAATGCAATCTTCTCCTTCTGTCTTTACAATAGTTCCTTCTAATTTACTTTCTAGTTCTTTGATATCCCTTGCTTCGATTGTGAAAATAACTTCTTCTTCTAGTACAAGAAGAATCGGATAAAAATCACCGCAACCACTTCTTCCTATAATTTTGAATTCCAACGTTCTACCTCCATTTTTTTACTAACTCTAATGTTCTTTTTTGTCAAGTTTCTCCCCTTCCCATTAATAGAATTTTAAATTCATCTTTTATTAGTTATCTACAATCGCTCGTCTAATACTTCTAAAAATCCTTTCTTTAGTTGAGGATCTTGAAAAACGAGATCTGCAAGACATCGTCCTATAGTAGATGGCTCCTTATTGCATTCTTCTATTTCACACTGGGAACAAAAGTTTTTTCTGAAAATTTTTATCAATTTTTCTCCCTCCTTTCCAGATTTTATCAATTTTTCACCTCCATAAAATTTTTAACTTTAAAATTGATTGTTGTCAATTCTTAAAATAAAAAATGGGCGAATCAGTTTCCTGAACGCCCTTTATTAATGTTGACGTCAGATGTCAACGCTATTCTTTATTTAGGTTTGTCAAAACTTTACAGCCATTTTTTGTTACTGCTATTGTGTGTTCAAAATGGGCTGTTAAAGATCCATCAACTGTTTGATATCCAAAGCCATCCTTTGTCCTTTTTAAATGCCAATCTCCAGCAGTGACCATTGGCTCAATACAAAAGACCATTCCCTCTTTGATTTTTTCTCCGCTCTTTCTTTTTCCATAATTTAAAATTTTTGGTTCTTCATGAAGTTCTCTTCCAATTCCGTGCCCACAAAGCTCTCTGACAACATTAAACCCTTGGCTTTCAACATATCTTTGAATTGTGTTTCCAATGTCGCCAAAAGTATTTCCGGGCCTTACCTTTTTAATTGCCAATTTCAATGCCTTTTTTGTCGCACGAATCAACCTCTGAGCCTCAAAAGAAACTTTTCCAACAGGAATCGTAATTGCCATGTCAGTGTGAAATCCTTTGTAAAACATTCCAATGTCAATTTTTAAAACATCTCCCTCTTTTAAAACCCGGTTTGAGGGTGGAACATGAACAATCTCTTCATTTACTGAAGTACACAAACAAAATGGATATTCCCTTTGAGTTTCTCCGTTTTTGCTTTTGTATCCTTTGAAAGAGCATTTTCCACCTGCTTTTAAAATCAAACTTTCTGCCAGTTTTTCCAACTCCATCGTTGTAATTCCTGGTCTTACGTCCTTTTTCAATTCATTCATTATTTTAGCCAAAATCCTCCCTCCCTCAGCCATTATCTCAATTTCTTGAGGAGTTTTAATTTCAATCATTTCAATTTTTTGAGAATGTTTTCAAAAACTATTGCCGGCGGTGGAGAACCATTTATCTTTTCAACTTTTATTTTTCTCTTTTTGAGATACTCAATCACTGGATAAGTTCTTTCTTTGTATTCTTTCAATCTCACTCTTATTGTTTCCGGTTTATCCAACTTTCCCCTCTTTATTAACCTCGATCCATCCAGGGGGCATCTTTTCAATTTTTCATTTTCTTTCAAATACAAAATCGGGTGGCGCATCAATTCACAAATTCTCCTATGAGAATTCCTAAAAATTGTTTCCTCTGGAGAAATATCTAAAAAAATGCATCTGATGTTTTTTCTTCCATAAAGCTTTTCTAAAACTGGAATCACTCTTTCTGCTTCATAAAGAGTTCTTGGAGAGCCAGACAAAACTAAATTCTTTCCTGCTTTTTTCAATTCCTTTATTTTCTCAATTATCAAATAAGTAACGAAAGGAGGGGAGCAAAGTTTTCCAGCTTCCCAGAGTTTCTTCTCTTTTAAAAAACTGTATTTTTCTCCCTCGATTAAAATCTCTCCTTTTATTTTTTCTCTAAACCTTTCCTCCAAAATTTTGCTCGTTTCCAAATGAAAAAGGTTTAATCTTTCTGCTAATAAATCTGCTTGAGTTCCCTTTCCAGCTCCCGGCGGCCCCATCAAAATTATCACCATTTTATTTTTTGTTTTTTTATTCTTCATTTTCAAATTTGCAATTTTCAATTTGCAATCTAAAATTTTTCGTATTCTCTCATTTCAACTTCGGCCTTTATTTTTTCAAAGGTATCTAAAACGACAGAGACTAAAATCAAGATTGAGGTCCCACCAACCAAAAAAGAAAATGCCTGAACTTTTGTAATCGATTGAACTATGGATGGCATCAATGCAATTAAACCCAAAAAGATTGAGCCAAAAACCAAAGTTCTGTTTAAAACGAAAGAAAGATATTCTGCAGTGGCTTTTCCAGGTCTAATTCCTGGAATGAAACCTCCCATTTTTTGTAAATTTTCTGAAATTGTTTTTGGATCGAAAACGATTGCAGTGTAAAAGTAAGTGAAAACAATGACAAAAAGGAAATACAAGCTTGCGTGGACGAATGGGTTTTCAAAAAAGGAAACTGTACTTTTTGAAATCTGGCCTAAAATTCCAGAAGATCCTGTAAAAAAGTTTGCAACCATTGAAGGAAAGGTCAAAATTGAAAGAGCAAAAATTATTGGCATCACTCCTGCGGGATTGATAGCAATTGGCAAATAAGTAGAAGCTCCACCATACATTCTGAATCCCCTGACCCTTTTTGAATAGGCAACCGTAATTATCCTTCTTGCTTCCGTAACCAAAACAACAAAAATTATTATCAAAAGGGCCATTAAGAAAAAGAGAAAATAAGAGAAAATTTTTGAAATATCAAATCCTGCGATCATTGCTAACAAATTCCTCGGAAAATCTGCGACAATTCCGGCAAAGATTAAAAGCGAAATTCCTTCTCCCATCCTTTTTTCTGAAATCAATTCTCCAAGCCACATTAATAAAACTGCTCCGGCAGAGATTGAAATCACTGAAGAAAGCATTGCAAGCGGAGAAAGATGGGTAATTATCCCCTGTCGAGAAAAAAGAGTAAGCATTCCGAATGCCTGAAGCATTGATAAAAATGGAGTTAAAATTCTTCCGTATTGTTCAAACTTCCTTCTTTCTTCTTCCCCTCCTTCCTTGTACATTTTTTCGAGAGAAGGGAAAATCATCGTCAAAAGTTGCAAAATCACTGAAGAAATAACATAAGGACCGAGACCAAGCATTGCAATTGAAAATCTTTCTAAGGTTCCTCCGGTAAAAACGTTCAAAAGGCCTAGCATTTTAAATTGCTCAAAGAATTGCTTCAACTTTTGGGCATTAATCCCTGGAACCGGAATGTTTGCCAAAAGCCTAAAAACAGCAAAAATAAAAAAGATAAATAAAACTTTCTTTCTCAAATCCTTTATTTTAAAAACATCGACTAAGGGTTGATACCACATAACTTTTACTTCGCAAAAGAATTATTATTTTATAGTGCCACTGGCTTTTTCTATTTTTTCTTTTGCAGATTTTGACAGTTTGCAATTTTCAAAAATCAGTTTTTTAGTAATTTTTCCCCTTCCCAAAATTTTAACTTCTGGAATTTTTCCTCCTCTTTTTCTTATCAATCCTTTCTCGACTAAAGTTTTTGGAGTTACTTTTTCTCCTTCTTTAAATTTCTTTTCAATTCTATCCAAATTTATTATCTCATATTTTCTTTTTGCTTTAAACCTGTATCCTCTTAGCTTTGGATACTTTTTCAAAATTTCCCTAATGATTGGTTTTAGTTTCTTTCCAGCCCTTGCTTTTTGACCCTTAATTCCTCTTCCAGAATACTTTCCCCTCTTTCCCCCCCTTCCAACTCTTTTTTCATCCTTCCTTTTGTGAATTGGTTTTAATTGATGAATTTGGATCATTTTGGCTTTTTAATTTTTAATTTTTTTAGTGCTTCAATCGTTGCTCTCGCAACATTCATTTTGTTTGAGGTCCTTCCTAAATTTTTTGAAGAAATGTTTTTGATTCCTGCTAAAATGCAAATTATCCTGACTGTTCCTCCTGCGACCAATCCCCTTCCTTTCCTCTGTGGTTTTAGCAAAATCTTCGCCGGACCATACTTCGCATAAACTTCGTGAGGAATTGTATCCTCGACTATCGGAACTTCAATCATATTCTTTTTTGCCTGAAAGGTTGCCTTTTCGATTGCTTGAGCAACGTCCAAACCAGAAGCAACCCCAACTCCAACTTTTCCAGCTTTGTTTCCGGCAACAATCACCGCCCTAAACCTCAATTTCTTCCCACCTGCCCTTGTATGAGCAACCCTTTTCAAATCCAATAACTTTGTCTCAATTTTTTCCTTTTTTTCTTCCTCCATGTTTGAAAATTGGAATTTGGAATTTTAAAATCTTAAACCTCCTTCCCTCGCTCCCTCAGCCAATGCTTTCACCCTTCCATGATATTTGTAACCCGACCTATCGAAAGAAACTTTCTCTATCTTTTTTTCTAAAGCCTTTTTTGCAATCAATTTTCCAACTTCTTTGGCTATTTCAACTTTTTTCAACCCTTTTTTCTTTTTCAATTCAATATCTGAGGCAGAAACTAAAGTTTTTCCCTCCTCATCATCAACTATCTGAGCATAAATGTGCTTCAAAGACCTGAAAACGCAAAGCCTTGGCCTCTCTTTCGTCCCAAAAGTCTTTTCCCTCGTTCTCTTTTTCCTTTTTTCCCTCTTTTTCACTTTTTCTTCTCTTTTCATATTTATTGTTCGCTATTTTATTGTTCGTTGTTTTATTGCTCGTTGCTTATTGTCCGCTGCTCTATTTTGCCACCGCAGTTGCTTTCTTTCCGACCTTTCTCCTAATTTTCTCTCCCAAATATTTTATTCCCTTTCCTTTGTATGGCTCTGCTGGCTTTACTTTTCTAATGTTTGCAGCAACTTGTCCCACTAATTCTTTATCAATTCCAGAAACAGTGATTATATTTTTCTCAACTGAAATTTTAATTCCCTTTGGTGGAGTAACCACAACTGGATGGGAATATCCAACCCTCAAAACCAAATTTTCCCCCTCCATCGATGCTCTGTATCCCAAACCTTCGATTTCAAGTTTCTTTTCATATCCTTTTTGAACCCCTTCTATCATATTAAAAATCAATTTCCTCGTCGTTCCCCAAAGTGCCTTTGTAATCTTCGTGTCAATTTTTGGAAAGACAAAAATTTTCCCTTCTTTAATTTCAAAACCAATCTCTGGCCTAAATTCTCTTGAGATTTCACCTTTTGGTCCTTTAACAGTTACTTTATTTCCTTCAATTTTTACCTCAACTCCGCTTGGAATTTCAATTGGTTTTTTCCCTATTCTACTCATGGAAATTTTTAATCTTTAACGAGGCAACGAACTTCAGGTCAGCTTTCGGAGCCCCGCCAGCACGGTGCCTGCGAATGCAGGCTGGCGGGGCGAGAACGCAGACCCCAAAATCTCGCTGGGATTTTGAGGGTCGATGACCTGAATGTTCTGTTGCCTGGTTTTTACCATACCTCACAAATTACCTCTCCCCCAACCTTTTTTCTCCTTGCTTCTTTATCACTCATTATCCCTTTTGAAGTTGAAATTATCGCAATTCCATATCCCCCTTTCACTTTTTTTATTTTTTTGTATGGCAAATAAATTCTTTGCCCTGGTTTCGAAATTCTTTTGATATCAGAAATCGCTCCAACTTTGTTTTCATCATACTTTAATTTTATTCTCAAGAATGGCTTTGGCTTTTTCTTCCCTTTCTGAACCTTCTTTTTTATCTTTTCAACTTTTTCTATGAATTCCTCTTTTTCCAAAATCTTTAAAATCTCAAATTTCATTTTTGAAAAGGGAAAGTCGACCGTATCTTTCTTTACGGCCTGGGCATTTTTTATTGTAGCAAACATATCACTTATTGGATCCATAATATTAATTCAAAATGCAAAAATCAAAAATCAAAATGACAAATCAAAATTCAAAATTTTTAAATCCTCTTTGCATTTTACATTTTCATTTTGCATTTTGAAATTTGATTTTTGAATTTACCAGCTGCTTTTTCTTACTCCTGGAATCAGACCTTGCCTTGCCAATTCTCTAAAACAAATTCTACAAAGACCGAATTTTCTCATGTATCCTCTTTTTCTTCCACATCTAAAACATCTCCTTTCAATTCGAGTTTTATACTTTGGTGGTTTTTGTGCTTTTACGATTTTTGCTTTGGTGGGCATATCTTTAGCTTGTTAGCTTTTTAACTTATTAGCTTGTTAGTAATTATTTTTCCCTAATCAGCTAAAAAGCTAATCAGCTAAGAAGCTGATTTGATTGGAAAACCCAAAAGCCTCATTAATTCAATGGCATGTTCTTTTTTCTTTGCATTTGTCACAATCGTCACTTCAAAACCGAAAATGAATTTTGTTTCCTCTGGTGAAACTTCTGGAAAGGCAATTTGTTCTCTGATCCCAATGTTCAAATTCCCAGATTTATCAAACCAGCTTTTTTCAATTCCCTTAAAATCCTTCGACCTTGGCAAACCGACGTTGATCAACCTTTCCAAAAAATCGTACATTCTTTTTCTCCTCAAGGTCACCTTTGCCCCAATTTCTTCCCCTTTTTTGATTTTGAAAGCAGAAATCGATTCTTTTGCTTTTGTCAAAATTGGCTTTTGTCCTGTGATCATCGAAAGGTCGTGAACTATGTTTTTAATAATTGTTTCTTTTTCCTTTTCTGTTTTTCCAGCAACCAACCTTCCAAAACCACAATTTATTACAACCTTTTCAATTTTTGGAACCGCCATCTTGTTTTCGAAACCAAAAATTTCCATCATCTTTGGAATAACCTCTTTTTCATATTTTTCTTTTAACCTCATAATATTTATCTCAAAACTTAAATGTCAAATCTCAAAACCAAATGTTAAATGTAAAATCTAAAGATTTAAGATATGGATTTGACATTTGACATCTAACATTTGAGTTTTTATATTTCTTGTCCACATTTTTTGCATATTCGATATTTCTTTCCTTCAACGATCTTATACCCCACTCTGGTGGCTTTTTTGCATTTAGGGCAAATCAATTTCACTTTTGAAACAGGAATTGGTTTTGGAATTTCAACGATTTGACCTTTTTCCCCCGTCCTTTTTGGTCTTTGATGCTTTTTGACAATGTTTACTCCCTCTACCAAAACTTTCATTTCTCTTGGAAATGCTCTCAAAACTTTTCCCGTTTTCCCTTTCCACTTTCCAGAAATTACCAAAACTGTATCTCCCTTTTTTATTTTCATAATTTTAGCTTATTAGCTTGTAGCTGATTAGCTTATTAGGGCTAAACATTTTTACAAAAACTAACCAGCTAATAAGCTAAAAAGCTAACAAGCTATACAATTTCTTCTGCTAATGCAGCAACCTTTTCAAAACCTTTTTCTTTTACCTCCCTTGCAATCGGCCCTATTATCCTCGTTCCCTTTGGGTCCCCGGTTTTTGGATCGATTATCACGCAGGCGTTATCATCAAACCTCACATAAGTTCCATCTTTTCTCCTGATTTCTTTTTTCGTTCTGACAATCACTGCCCTAACAACTTGGTGTTCTTTTATTTCCCTTCTTGGCTCTGCCTCTTTGACTACCCCAACTATTAAATCCCCAACCCTTCCATACCTTCTCTTCGATCCTCCCAAAACTCTAATGCACTGGATAATCTTTGCTCCAGTATTGTCTGCAACCTTCAATTTTGTTCTTGCTTGAATCATTTTTCAATTTGCCATTTACAATTTGCAATCTACAATTTCTTTATAACCTTCCACTTTTTTGTTTTCGAATAAGGCCTCGATTCTTCAATTAAAACAACATCTCCAACTTTGCAACCCAATTCATCGTGAGCATGATATTTTTTGTGAACTTTGTAAGTTCTTTTGTAAATTGGATGTCTCTTTACCTTTTCAACTTCAACAACAACCGTCTTTTGCATTTTGTCCGAAATCACTTTTCCGATAAATTTTCTTTTTGGCATGATATTAAATTCAAAATGCAAAATGCAAAAATCAAAATGACAAATCAAAATTCAAAATTTTTTAAATCCTCTTTGCATTTTACATTTTCATTTTGCATTTTGAGATTTGAATTTTGATCTTAAAATCGTCAAGATCCTCGCAATGTCCCTTTTTGTTTCTCTAATTTCCCTTACATTTTTCAATTTTCCTTGAATTAAATCAAGTTTTAAATTTTTGAGTTTCTCCCTCTTTTCTTTCAAAATCTTTTCCAATTCCTCAATTTTCATTTCTCTTAATTCTTTTGCCTTCATTTTTTTACAAACTTTGTTTTTAAAGGAAGTTTTGCTGCTGCCTTTCTCAAAGCCTCTTTTGCGCTTTCTTCATCGATTCCATCGATTTCAAACAAAATCCTCCCTGCCTTGACCGGAGCGACATAACCCACGACATCTCCCTTCCCCCCTCCCATTGAAAATTCAACTCCTTTTGAAGTATATGGCTTTTGGGGGAAAATCCTAATCCATAATTTTCCTCCTTTTTTTAAATATTTCAAGATCACTTTCCTCGCCGCCTCAATCTGTTCCTCTTTAATCCATTTCGATTCCAAAGATTTCAAACCAAAAGAACCAAAGGCAAGTTTTGTTACCCTTGTTTCAATTCCTTGAAATCCCCTATCCCTTTGTTCTTTCCTGTATTTTGTTTTTGAAGGCCTCAATGCCATTATTCAAATTTTTCTCCTTTGTAAATCCAAACCTTTACCCCAACTACCCCGTAAGTACAAAAGGCAGTTGCCTGAGCAAAATCAATGTTTGACCTCAAAGTCTGCCTTGGCAATCTTCCCTTTTGCAACCATTCAGTCCTGGCAATTTCAACTCCGTCTAACCTTCCTGCAAGTTGAACCCTCGCTCCCTCAACTCCTTTTTGTGCCATAATCCTCGCCAGGGCAGTTTTCAAAACCCTCCTGTAGGGAACCCTCTTTTCAACTTGAGAAGCCATCCATTTTGCAACCAAAGTTGCAGAGGCCCAAGGATTTCTAACTTCCCTTACCTCGACCCTCAACTCTCCCTTTCTCTTTAAAATCTTTTCCTCAATATCCTTTTTTATTTTCTCAACCCCTTCTCCTCCTCTTCCAATTATCAAACCAGGCCTTGAAGTATTGATTATCAAATTTATTTTTCCAGGAAACCTTTCGATTTCAATCCTTTCTAACCCTTCTTTAAAATTCTCTTCCAAATATTTTCTAATTTTAAAATCTTCCTCCAATTTTTTTGCAAAATCCTTTTCATAAACTCCTCTCGAATTCCAATCCTCGATTCTTTTTAACCTTAAAACTTTTGGATGAGCTTTGAATGCCATTTTATTTTTTCTCTTTTAAAATCAAAGTTACATGGCTCGTCTTTTTCTCTTTAATATCTGCCCTTCCCCTCGCCCTCGGAAAAACCTTTTTGGTCTTTGGACCTTGATCGACTATGATTTTTGATACGTAAAGATTTTTTTCATCCAAATTGAAATTGTGCTTTGCGTTCGAAATTGCAGATTTTAAAAGTTTCAAAAGGGGAAGGGCCGCTTTCTTCCTCGTGAAATTCAAAATCCTCTCAGCTTCCAAAACTGATTTTCCCCTAATCAAATCCGCAACCAACCTCACTTTCCTCGGAGCAATCCTCAAATATCTCAAATATGCCTTTACTTCTTTCATTCTTTTTTCATTTCTGTCTTAATTTTCTCTGCTTCCTTTTCTGCTGCTTTCTTTTCTAACTCCCTTTGCATTTTCCCACCATGCCTGAAAAACTTTGTCGTCGGAGCGAATTCCCCAAGTTTGTGCCCTACCATTTCTTCTCTGACTTTCACTGGGATAAAATTTTTTCCATCGTGAACTAAAAAAGTAAAACCAACAAACTCTGGAATTATAGTGCAATCACGAGCCCAGGTTTTAATTGGCTCTTCTTTCTTTTCTGACTTCAATTTCAAAACCTTCTTTAAAAGTTTTTGATCAACGTATGGACCTTTTTTAAGTGATCTTGGCATGTTATTTTCTTCTTTTAATTATTAATTTATCTGTCCACTTTTTCTTTCTCGTTTTCACTCCCCTTGCCGGTTTTCCCCAGGGAGTTTTTGGATATGGCATTCCAATTGGGGCCTTTCCCTTTCCTCCTCCGTGGGGATGCTCGACCGGCCTCATTGCCTTTCCCCTAACTGCTGGCCTCCATCCCTTCAACCTTCTCCTTCCTGCTTTTCCAATATCTTCGAAAATGTGTTCTGGATTTGAGACCCTGCCAATCGTCGCGAAGCATTCTGAAAAAACTCTCCTTTGTTCTTTTGAAGGCAATTCCAAAATTGTATATTCTCCTTCTTGTCCTAAAACCTTTGCTGCAGTTCCAGCACCCCTCACCATTTTCCCTCCTTTTCCAGGAATTAATTCAATGTTGAAAACCTCGGTCCCAATCGGGATGTTTTTCAATTTCATTCTGTTTCCAATTTTCACTTCTGTTTTTTCATCGCAAATTATTTCATCTCCGACTTTTATTCCATGGGGCGCTAAAATATATCTTCTATCTCCGTCTTGATATTCTACCAAAGCTAAAAAAGCAGTCCTGTTTGGGTCGTATTCTATAGCAATCACTTTTCCTGGAATTTTAAATTTCTCTTGTCCAAAATCGACAACTCGATACAACCTTTTCACTCCACCTCCGCGATGCCTAACCGTAATTTGCCCTGTTTGGACTGACCTTCCTGCCTTTTTCTTTTTTGGCATCAAAAGTTTCTTTTCCGGTTCTTTTTTTGTTAAAATCTCTTTTGTCATCATTTAAAAATCTCAATTTTTTGTCCTTCCTTTAACTTAACTATTGCCTTTTTTATTCCCCTTTTTTTGCCAAAAACCCTTCCCAACCTCCTCGGCTTTTCTGGTAAATTAACAATTCTCACTTTCTCCACCTTAACATTGAATAACTTTTCGATCGCTTTTTTGATTTCGATTTTTTTTGAAATTTTTGAGACTTCAAAAACGTATTCCCCTTTCTCTGAAAGTTCCCTTGCTTTCTCTGTTAAAATTGGGCGAATTACAATTTGTTCTTCTCTCATTTTTTCAAAAATGTCTCTTTTATCTTTTCTACCGACTCCTTTGGCATCAATAAAAATTTATAATTTAACAAATCGAGGCAATTCAAGTTTCTTGCCTCCAAAATTCTAACTCTCTCAATGTTCCTTGCCGCCAAAATTAATTTTTCATCCTTTTTTGGAATCGCAATCAATATCGAACCCTTTTTTAAATTCTCAATTTTTTCTCTCAAATTCTGAATTATCTTTGCCATCAATTTTGTCTTTGGTTTTTCTATTTTTAAATCATCCAACAAAATCAACTCATTATCTCTTGCCTTTTGCGACAAAACCATAAAAAGGGCTTTCCTTTTCATTTTCTTTGGAATTTTCACTTTGTAAATCTTTTCTTTCCTTGGACCATGGGCAACTCCACCATGCCTGAAAATTGGAGCCCGAATATCCCCGTGCCTTGCCCTACCCAAATGCTTTTGTGGCCAAATTTTCCTTCCGCTTCCCGAAACTTCTGCTCTGTTTTTTGTGTGAGCAATTGGCTGCCTTTTATTTGCCATTTGAGAAACAACGACTTGATGGACCAAATCTGGATTGAATTTGACATCAAAAATCTCTGAAGGCAATTCAGTTTCTCCAACAATTTCTCCATTTGTGTTGTAAACTTTGACAAACATAGTAATTAAAGTCACGCAAAGCCAATCTTTCCACTGCTACGTAGCAGTGGAGTCTCTATCTTTTTATTTTAAAAGTTTGCTAATTTGTTTGTATAAGTTTGATTTGTAATCCAATTTTTTTATTGCCTGACGAATTTTCTCCTTTTGTTTTTTGCTCATCGTTTTTGCAATCTCTTCGATTAAGAGTTGGGGCCAAAAATACAGAGGATGAGTTCTCCTAAATCTCCTCCAATCACTCATTGCCAAATCCCAGGAACTTTCCGGCTTTGGCCTCTCTTTCTTTGTTCTCTCTGCCACCAGTCTAAAACCTTCCCCCGCTTCCAGTAACCACTGGTTCACTTTGGCTATTGTGCTATGGCTCACTTTTAATAGATCCTCTATGCTTCGATAATCTTTTCCCTCTATCAAAAGTTTGGCAATTTTCAATCTTTTGGCCAACATTATCATTTCTTGTCTTGTCAATAAATCAGTTATAAAATTCATTATCTCTTTGGGAGATTTTAAAACCGAAATTGCTTGGCAAAATTCTTCCAATAATTCCTCCCTTTCTTTATTTGAAATTCTTGAATACCTTGCCACAAATTTAATATACCAAAAATCCTTTTAAAAAGAAAGTCTGCTGCTACGTAGCAGTGGAATTTCTATCCTTTGCAGTAATTTCTAAAAGGGTTCCTCGACTACCGGGTACTGCTCCTTTAATGTACAACAATTTCTTCTCTGGTTCCACTTTAACGATTTCTAAGTTTTTTATCGTCACTCTTTCTCCCCCGGTCCTCCCTGGCATTTTCTTTCCTTTAATCACTCTTGAAGGAGTTGAAGCACCTACAGAACCCAATGTCCTTTCTTCATGCTTTGTCCCGTGAGTCGATGGCCTTCCAGAAAATCCCCATCTTTTCACCCCACCTTGAAATCCTTTTCCTTTTGAAATTCCAGAAACTGAAACTATATCTCCCTCTTTAAAAATCGAAACATTAATTTCTTGTCCTGGTTGATAATTTTTGATTTCATCCCTGAATTCCCTCAAATATCTGAATGGTTTTTTCCTTTTCGATTTTGTGATTTTCTTTTCTTTCAATTTTTCAAATCCAACCTGAACCGCTTCGTATCCATCTTTTTCCTTCGTTTTCAATTGGCAAACATAACATGGCCCTGCCTCAACGATCGTCACAGGGATTGCGTTTCCTTCCTTATCAAAAATCTGCGACATTTTGATTTTTTTTCCTAAAATAAACCTCATAATTTAAAAACGCCGGGAAAAAACCCGACGCTCGGGATTTTTCCCTGAAACTTTAAATTAAAAACAAAATGAAATCATAATTTACATTTTAATTTCAATATCAACTCCGGCTGGTAAATTCAAACTTTGAAGCGCATCCACCACTCTTGGCGTAATTTCATAAACCTCAATCAATCTTTTGTGAATTCTGATTTCGAATTGCTCCCTGCTATCTTTATGAACGAAAACATCTCTGTTCACTGTGTACCTGTGAACTTCTGTTGGCAAGGGAATAGGCCCGGCGACCTTTGCCCCGTGCCTCAACAAAACATCGATTATCTGCTTTGCAGAAGTATCTATAATTTTGTGATCGTAGGCCTTAAGTTTTATTCTAATTTTTTGTTTTGGAGCTTCTTCTTTTTTCTTTGCCATCATTTGATGATTTTCGTAACAACCCCTGCTCCAACAGTTTTTCCACCTTCTCTGATTGCAAACCTTTGTTTTTCTTCCATCGCAACTGGATAGATCAATTTTATTTTTAAATTGACAGTATCTCCTGGCATGACCATTTCGGTTCCCTCTGGCAAGGTAACTTCTCCGGTAACGTCGGCAGTCCTAAAGTAAAACTGAGGTTTGTAGCCTGAGAAAAACGGGGTGTGCCTTCCTCCTTCTTCTTTTGTTAGAACATAAACTTGGGCTTCAAACTCTGAATGGGGAGTAACAGTTCCTGGCTTTGCCAAAACCTGTCCTCTGACGACATCTTCCTTTTTCAATCCCCTTAATAAAACCCCAACGTTATCCCCTGCCCTTCCCTCATCCAAAACTTTTCTGAACATTTCGATAGATACTGCGACAGTTTTTACCGTTGGCTTTATCCCAACAACCTCCACTTCCTCGTTCGGATGAATCACTCCTCTTTCAATCCTTCCAGTTGCAACCGTTCCCCTTCCAGCGATCGAAAAGACATCTTCGATTGCCATCAAAAAGGGTTTGTCAATTTCTCTAACTGGTTCTGGAATGTAAGAATCCACTGCATTCATCAAATCCAAGATTGGTTTTACCCAGGGGTCATCCAAAGATTTTGCTTCCAATGCCTTCAAAGCAGATCCCCTGACTACCGGAACTTCATCTCCCGGAAATTCGTATTTTTTCAAAAGTTCCCTCACTTCGCCCTCAACTAAATCTATCAATTCTTTATCCGCTACTGCATCGCATTTGTTAATGAAAACAACCACTGCCGGCAATCCAACCTGCCTTGCCAATAAAATGTGCTCTCTTGTTTGGGGCATCACCCCGTCGACCGCAGAGACAACCAAAATTGCACCATCCATCTGGGCTGCCCCAGTGATCATGTTTTTGATGTAGTCAGCGTGGCCTGGACAATCGATGTGGGCGTAGTGCCTTTTTTCAGTTTCGTACTCAACGTGGGAAATTGTAATCGTCAATCCCCTTGCCTTTTCCTCTGGGGCAGCGTTCAATTGTTCAACCGTAACTTCCTGTTTTACCAACCCCTTCATCTTCAAAACATGAGTGATCGCTGCAGTCAGAGTTGATTTCCCATGAGCAACGTGCCCAATCGTCCCAATGTTCAAATGGGGTTTTGTCCTTATAAATTTTTCTTTCTCTGGCATATTTTTATTTTATTAAATTAAAAAAATTTTTCTAGACCTTTAAATAAAATTCCAATTTTCAATTTTCAATTTTCAATTTGCAATTTGCAATCATTTCGTTTTTCCCTCAATTATCTCTTTTTGAATGTTTTCCGGTACCTCTTCGTAATGATCGAATTCCATAGTAAACGATCCTCTTCCTTTTGTCAAGGACCTAAGGTCGGTCGCGTAGCCAAACATTTCTGCCAATGGAACTTTTGCCCTGATAATCTTTGTTTTCATTCTGTCGATCGTTTCTTCAATCTTCCCTCTCCTCGCTGATAAATCTCCGATCACATCTCCAAAATATTCTTCTGGAACGACGATTTCAAGTTTCATTATTGGTTCTAAAAGAGTTGGCTTTGCTTTCTTTGCTCCTTCTTTTAAAGCAATTTCCCCTGCGATTTTGAAGGCAAACTCTGATGAATCGACTTCGTGGAAAGAGCCATCAAAAAGGGTAACTTTCAAATCAACCAAGGGATAACCTGCCAGAATTCCCTTTTCCATCGCTGCCTCAATTCCCTTTCTGACTGCTGGAATGAACTCTTTTGGAATTACTCCCCCTTTTATCGCATCGACAAACTCAAACCCCTCTCCCCTCTTTTTTGGCTCAACTCTGATTATCACATGTCCATACTGTCCCCTTCCACCAGATTGTCTAATATACTTTCCCTCTGCCTCAGCCACTCCCTTTATTGTTTCTTTGTAAGCAACCTGTGGCTTTCCCAAATTTCCCTCTACATGAAATTCTCTCTTTAGTCTATCAGCAATAATTTCCAAATGCAACTCCCCCATTCCAGAAATTATTGTCTCTCCGGTTTCAGGGTCAAACTTTGTCTTGAAAGTTGGGTCTTCCTCTGAAAGTTTTTTAAGAGCATTCGACAATCTATCTTGATCTGCCTTTGTCTTTGGCTCAATTTTCACTGAAATCACTGGCTCTGGAAATGTTGGTTTTTCCAAAACTATCGGATGGTTTTCGTCACAAAGGGTGTGACCAGTTAAGGTAGTTTTTAGACCAACAGTTGCCAAAATGTCTCCTGCATAGGCCTCCTCAACCTCTTCTCTTTTGTCTGCATGCATTCTCAAAATCCTTCCAATTCTTTCTCTTTCCCCAGAGGTAGTGTTCAAAACATAGGATCCCTTTTTCAAATTTCCAGAGTACACCCTAAAATAGGTCAAGGTTCCAACGTAAGGGTCTGCTTGAATTTTAAAAGCCAGAGCGCAGAATGGTTCTGTTTCCAATGGTTTTCTCTCCACAATTTCTCCTGTCCTTGGGTCAGTTCCTTTCACTGGAGGAAGGTCCAATGGGCTTGGCAAATAATAAACTATTCCATCTAAAAGTGGCAAAACCCCAATTCTTTTAAAAAGGGAGCCAAAAAATACTGGAAAGATTTTGCATTTAATTGTCGCCCTCCTGATCGCAGCTCTTAAATCCTCAGGAGTAATTTCTTTTTTTGAGAGATACTTTTCCAACAAAATCTCATCTTCCCCAGCAACTTTCTCTATCATTCTTTTTCTCCATTCAATCGCTAAATCTTTCATTTCAGCTGGAATCTCAAATTCTCTTTTCACCGATCCCTCTTCCCCCTCAAACTTTAGCGCTTTCATTTCGACCAAATCTATCAATCCTGAAAAGTTTTCCTCAACTCCAATTGGCAATTGGAGGGGGACTGCGTTTTCACTCAACCTTTGCCAGATAGATTTCAAATTCATTTCAAAATCGGCCCCAACTTTGTCCATTTTGTTGACAAAACAAATCCTTGGGACTGAAAAGTTATCTGCTTGGTGCCAGACAGTTTCTGACTGAGATTGGACCCCTGCAGAACCATCGAAAACGACAATCGCACCATCCAAAACCCTCAAAGACCTTTGGACCTCTGCGGTAAAGTCAATGTGTCCTGGGGTGTCAATGATGTTTATTTCGTATTCTTTCCCTCCAACTTGCCAATAGCAAGAAGTTGCTGCTGCCATGATCGTCAATCCCCTTTCCCTTTCTTGAATCATCCAATCTAAAGGCGTTGTTCCCTTTTCCAAAGTTCCGATTTTGTGAACCCTTCCAGTGTAGTACAAAACGCAGGTAGTTGTCGTCGTCTTACCTGCCGAAATATGGGCAATAAAACCAATGTTCCTTAAATTTTCGATAGGGTACTTTCTGGGCATAATTTTCCATTAATGAGGGAAATGCCGAGAAGGACATCCGCAGCGAGCGGCCATGGTCTGAGCAAAGCGAAGGAGCGAGCGAGGACTAAGCAAAATTTCTCGGTGGGAAATTTTGCGGTCCTTCGAGGCATTTCCCGAATGTTTTACCAGGCAAAATGGGCAAATGCTTTGTTTGCCTCTGCCATTTTGTGCAAATCCTCTTTTTTCTTTACTGCAAAACCTTGATTCTTCGATGCCAAAATTATCTCCTCTGCCAATTTTTCCTTCATTGGCTTTCCCCTTTTTTGTTTCGCCCCCAAAATCATCCATTTCATTGCCAAAGTAATTCTCCTGTAATCTGGAACCTCAACCGGAACTTGATAAGTTGCCCCCCCAATCCTTCTTGGCCTTACTTCCAAATAAGGCCCGGCATTCTCAATTGCTTTTTGAAAAACTTCCAAAGGATCCTTTTTTGTCTTTTCTTTTATAATATCAAAAGCCCCATAGACAACTTTCCTGGCTACGGTTTTTTTCCCCTTTCTCATCACATAATTGATAAACTTTGAAACCAATTCGCTATTATAAATTGGGTCTGGAGGAATTGGCCTCTCTATTCTGTGTTTTCTCCTGCTCATACTTTAGCTTCAGCAACTTGTTCTTTCTTTACTCCATACTTTGACCTTGAAGTCTTTCTCCCTTCAACTCCTGCAGCATCGTAGGCTCCCCTGACAATGTGATATCTTATTCCTGGCAAATCCTTTACCCTTCCTCCTCTGACTAAAACAATTGAGTGCTCTTGCAAATTGTGACCGATTCCAGGAATGTAAGCAGTAACTTCTTTTCCGTTTGTCAACCTGACTTTCGCAACTTTTCTCAACCCAGAGTTTGGCTTTTTTGGAGTCGTTGTGAAAACCTTAACGCAAACTCCCCTCTTGAAAGGAGAGGGAAAGAAAACTGGCCTATTCTTCAAAACATTAAAAGAAAATTTCAAAGCCGGAGACCTTATCCTCCTCACCTTCTTTTCCCTTCCCTTTTTTATCAATTGTCTAATCGTTGGCATATTTTCTATTTTAAAGAAATTCAAAAAAAAGTCAATTGAAATTTACCACTCTGTCGACGTTTGACGTTGCCAGCGACACTCTGTCGACGTTTGACGTTGCCAGCAAGGAAATTATAATTAATAGAATGAGGGTGGAACCATTCACAGTTGGAGATTTCATCCATGTTTACAATCGAGGCAATAAAGGAATGCCAATTTGTCGAGATGTTAATGATCGATGGCGATTTTTAAAAATTCTTCGTTTTCTCAATGATGAATATTTTCCTCCTCATCCTCTTCGCCTCCCCGGATCAAATCTGTCGACGTTTGACGTTGCCAGCTCTCCGCTCGCTGGAAGAAGTTTCGATTGGCCAAAAGATTGGCCGCCCCACAAACCCTTAGTGAAAATTCTGAGTTATAAATTAAAAGAAAACCATTTTCATTTATTATTAAAAGAAATTAAAAAAGGAGGAGTAAGTAAATTCATGAAAAGGCTGGGCGATGCCTACACAAAATTTTTTAACACTAAATATGAAGAAAAGGGCAGAGTTTTTCAGAGTTCGTATAGGGGAAAGGTATTAAGAGGAGATTTTAAAAATCTCCATTATCTCGATGCATACATTCAGATTTTCAATTCCTTTGAAGAATATCCTGGCGGTATCGAGAGGGCTTTAAAAGAATTTGACGCGGCTTTTGAATTTGCCTTAAAAGATCCATTTTCTAGCTTAGGTGAAGCTTTTGGAAAAAGAAATCTCCAGATTATCGATCGCGACATTTTAGCCGAGGTCTTTCCAAATTTAAAAATCTACAAAGAATTTGTCAAAGATGCTCTTTTAGTTCGAAATATTCGCGAAATTTTGGGTAAATTGACAATCGACTAACCTATTGTCGACGTTTGACGTCGGCAGAATATTTAGTTGTTAGTAAAAAGGAATTCCAAGAATTCAGAGGAGAAATGAGAAATGAATTCTCAAATCTTTATTCTGTTATCGACGGATACGCTAAGAGGTGCGATGCCTATTTTAAAATCTAATCCTAGGTCTGACCTAGGGTGGAAGAGTTTGTTTCGATAATCACTTATAAATATCGTGAGTGCCAATGTCTAAAAATAAAACCTCATCCCCATCGAGGAAAATGAATTTGATTCTATAACGATAATCTATCCAAAAAGCCCAACATTCTTTTTCTTTACCGGATAAAGGATGAGTTTTTAATCGAGGGTCAAAAGGATTTCCTTTAAAGAGCTTAATTCTTGAAATAGCTTTTCTTTGAATTTTTGGAGGAAGTCTCCTGAAGGATTTTTTAAAACGAGAGGAAACCTCAATGCGTGTAATTTTCATATAATTTTGGATATTCTCTTTTAAGAAAACTCTCTAAAGGTTCGGTCTTTCTTTCTTTTTTCTCTTTTAAACCTTCTTTAACAATTTCATCAATGTATTCTTTTTCTAATTCATACTTCAAAAGCTTTTTATATTCTTTCAAAGGCAAAATCACCACTGGTTCTTTACCAATTTTTATTAAATTTTTTTCAACAATTTTTGCCATAATTTTATTATATTCTCTTTGGAAAAAGAGTCAAATTATATTGTCGACGTTTATATTGTCGACGTTTGACGTTGACAGAAGGAATATTTACTAGGTCTGACCTAGGGTGAAAGATTTTGTTTTAATACTCACTTATAAATACCGTGAGTGCCAATGTCTAAAAATAAAACTTCCTCATCTGAGAGGAAGATAAATTTTATTCGATACTTGTAATCTATCCAAAAAGCCCAACATTCTTTCTCTTTGCCATGCAATTTATGTGTTTTCAATCTGGGATCGAAAGGGTTTTTTCTAAAAATTTTTTCTTTCCTTTTGGCCCTTTCTTTAATCTCTTTTGGAAGTTTCCGGTAATGCCTTTCAAAAAGTGGAGAAATTTTAATTTCTCTTATCTCCATATCAAAAAGAGATTAATCCAAATCAGCCAATGATTTGATCGATTTACATTTCCCTTTTTTTAAATCTCTCAATCCTCTTTCAACCAATCTATCTAATTCTCTCGCTTCTTTACCTTTAAGATAGTAACTTGGCACTGCTCTCTCGCACAATTTTTGATATTCTCGTAAAGGTAAAATCACAATGCCGCCTTTCTTAATTACTTCTTTTGAAATAACTATTGAATTTTTGTTCGCCCGATGGTTCATATTTCTATTATATCCCTTTTGAAAAAAGAGTCAAATAACCCTGGGGCTGATCTAGGGTGATTTTATGTTGACGAAAATGAAATGTTAGCCTGTCGACGTTTGACGTCGACAGAAGGAATATTTACTAGGTCTGACCTAGGGGTGATTTATTTGTTTAAATTTTCCTGTAAATTTCTTTTCGGTGGCCAACCTTAAAAAATATAGCTTCTCCATTCCTAAAATAAAAAAGAACTCGATATCGACGGGTAATCCGGAAAGAATAAACTCCGGGAAGTTCTTTAATTCTTTTTGTATGCAGTCTTGGATCGAGCCAATTTTCTTTAAAAATATCTTTTTGTCTTTGATAGAGCCTTTTTATCTCAGAAGGCAAATTTTTTAAATCCTTTTTAAAATCCTCTGTCTCTATAATCATCATTTGGGCGGGTACAATTTCGTTGCTTTTTTGAAAGCCTTTTTGATCTGAGAAACATTCTTGTATTCCTTTAGACTCTCCTCAGGAATCATCAACAAAAACTTTTTGAGATTTTTATTAATCTCTCTCAATTCTTTCAAAAGAGCTTCGATTGATTTTTCCTTTTTTGTAATAGTTTGATTTGCCATAATTTTATTATATTCCTTTTGAAAAAAGAGTCAAATAATGCCTTTGTCGATCAGCTTGTCGACGTTTGACGTCGACAGGAGGTTACTTAATCAGTTAGCAGAAATTGGAAATCGTTATATTGTCGACGTATATTGTCGACGTTTGACGTCGACAGAAGGAATATTT
>Ga0080004_1165877_pt1 | contig 54293 bp, 76 predicted proteins | sample WasSprMetagenome_FD_69207 | JGI IMG/M metagenome (GOLD analysis project Ga0080004, IMG submission 69207) | Sulfidic aquatic microbial communities from Washburn Spring, Yellowstone National Park, USA - WS (SPADES assembly) (version 2) | ecosystem: Environmental > Aquatic > Thermal springs > Hot...
ACAAAACCGCTGATATACGGTCTGACATATCGTTGGGTAAAACCGTATAACAGAGCCTCAACAATTTAGAAGAAAAAACCGCTGATATACGGTGACGCTTACAGCCAAGATGCGGCGTAGAGCTCAAGGACTAAAAGAGTTGAATCCAGAAATAGTTGAAATTAATTGGAGTTGAACTGCAGTAGCCGTACAACAGAGCCTTAATTAAGACCTATACAAAACCGCTGATATACGGTCTGACATATCGTTGGGTAAAACCGTATAACAGAGCCTCAACAATTTAGAAGAAAAAACCGCTGATATACGGTGACGCTTACAGCCAAGATGCGGCGTAGATGCCGTAGAATCCAACGTATATGCCCATACCCAAGATAGTTGATTGCGTAAATTGGCGCCTTTATACAGTTGAAATCCGAAGGAGTTTAATGCTTTTTGATATTTTCATACTTGACATTTATTCATTTTAAAGAACCCAATACGTATTCCAAAGAAACGCTTTCACGAAAGCAACTTCTTTGTGGGTATGTTAAGAGAGTTATTGTAATAGTGGATATATAGTTTACGATTTTTGTAAAGAATTTAACGTCGATAAGCGACTTATATGTAATGTTTCTGGATCGGAGTTTTGTCATTATATAGATTTGTGAGTGGGGCTTTAATATACATCCCGCCACCCCATCCGCTTTTATTTTGACAATTGTAAAGGGCAAATCGACAAATGTAAAGCGGCGGCCTATGTCAACTCCAGTGCATTCACTAAATAATAAGAATAAATTAATATACTAATTAATTATTATATAGGAATTGAAAGACGGACGGAATTGAAAGTGAGGTGAGGCATATATAGATAGATTCAGGGTCATTTTTACAAATGTAAAAAAGATCGGGAGGATGATGGGGCTCAGGGGCCAGCTGTATGGATGGAAGATCGGCGATATCTGCGGCGGTTCTGCCCGATCCGATTTCTTTACAAACACAGAAAAACTTCAAACAAATATCCTGTAGTTATATCTACTCATGTCAAACGTCAGTGAAGCGCCGACTTTATGGGCGTTTGCACGTCAGCATTTTTAGATTTGGCCTGCTCATTAGATTTTGTGGTTGCGCCGATCGGCGTTTCGCTTGCCTCTTTTAGTTTTTCAGACTATTCAGTGCATCAGTTTAAAAGCTTAAAAATAACGGTGTTCGACGGATCTATGGTGACGTGCGCTGTATGCCCAACGGTTTCGATCAACGGAAGCAAGATCATAGATGGGCCTAAGGGCTCTGTCGATGTCAGGGACTGCACCGACGTAGATGCGCACAGCGAACTTCCTCCAGCAGTTGCGGCTAATCTGAAGCGCATGATGGGTTGCGATAAGCACAACGGAGGATATCTGAGGCTTGAGGAAATAGCACAGATAAAAGAGGCCGTCAAGGACTACGTCCCCGATGAGGTTATTGACTCAGTTCTGTTCTCAGTTAAAAGGGACTATATAGGCGATGCTCTGAAGAAGCAGATAGCGATATACGCGGTGACCAACTGCATGGGGACTAAGTACATCATGAACGTGCTGAGAACCGTATCCGCTATGCTTTACGGCACAAAGCGCATAGGGCTCGTCACGTCTACATATACGCCTCAACAGCGCGACGTGTTCTGCATCAAGAAGCTGAAGGAGCTGGGCGCTTCTGACGAGGAGATAGAGGAGTACAGGAAGCTCCGCGAGAGGATAAACAACCCGCCCGTCGTAGCGGCATACGTGTACTCGCTCAAGCGCGGCGCTAAATACGCCCAGCTGTTCGGCGTAACAGAGCAGGAGGTGAGGATATTAAGGCGCAAGCTGTTGGGCAGGGGCGGCAACGACGAGGGGAGCGCAGAAGCTGAGCCGGTCGAGGTTCGGCATAACAGTTTTTAATATCATAGTTGCGTACATCCATGCGCATCTCTAAGGTGGAGTGCGCCAATCTGTACAACGACTACGTGCGGGCGAGCAGGATATCGCCAGTATATGCCGTTGAGATAAGGGCATATATCAATATGGTGTGCGGCGATAAATATGCCGCAGGCGCCCCATCAATTCTTTGATCTATCGATAGTAGCGGACTCGCTATCAAACTCAATTTCGCAGTTTTTCTCGACGTTTATATCATATATGTACGAGGTGATGCCGCTGATATCTGCCACGTTCATGCTGTACTTCGGCCTCACGTTCTATATGGAGGTAGTGAACGCCATATCACACGACGTCGTATCTGCCGTAGACGACGTCATATCGGTGATACAGTAGGTGGCGGCTCCACCCCTCGGGGCCGGGAGGAGGTCGGATCAATTTAAACTGTGCTGGCGGGATGTAGATATGGCCGTGACCGAGCTCGCATCCAGGCGGCCGCCAACGCCGATAGCCACAGCCATAGAGAGCGACGGCTGGATAACGGCCGAGCTCAGGGATGCGATAAGGACTGGCGATATGCCGCGCATCCTCCGCCTCCTCGACATGCTCAAGAGCCACGTGGAGAGCATAGTCGCATCTGTGTGATGTCATCTAAGCCCATAGCTGACTTGATATACGTACTGAGGGGCCGCCTGGTCGACCTGATATACTCATATTTGGAGCAGAACGGCCTGATCGACGAGATCAGGAGGCGGTGGAATATATATCAAGTCAAGTCGTCCCTCACCAATATTGTATCAAACGCCCTCAACGACGTAGCCGCCGCCCTGACCGCTGTGGTGGGCTCCGATGCGGCCTATTCTGGCCTGTACGCGTTCATGGACGAGCTGTACGGCGCCTCTATAGAGTCGATCTTTCCTAAGCTCAAGGACAGCATATCCAGCAGGGATCGGCTCAGGCAGTACTTGGCGAAGACCATAGAGAATAGAATTACAAAGATGTCAGACGAGGATATAGAGAGGCACATATCGCAGTACATAAGCCGCGCGGTGAGCAGGTTCGACTCCATGAAGAGGCAGGACAGGTGCAACGCGCTTATGACCATAATAGATGCGTCGGCCAACCCCGCCCTATCCGCTGTGAGGACTGAGGCCCAATCCGCGTTGGTATATCTGCTTTCGCGCACCTCGACGGACATACTAACCGAGTGCATCAGGATGTGGGAGCTGGGAGGCACGACGCTCAAGGCTAAGGCCCATGCCCTCGGCTCGGCGATAAGCATGATCATATCCAGCGTCACACAGCCCGACGTGTACAATAAGATACCCATAAGCAGGATCGCAGAGGTCGTGGCCAGGCTGGTCGGCGATCTGGACAGGCTGTACAGGCAGGCCGAGAAGTCGCCCGAATTCGTCAGTGCACCGCCCAGGCCCAGCATGGCGCCGGCCCAGAGAATAGCCGATATAGTTCAGGAGTGCGATGGGGATGAGTGCAGGACGATACTGAACGCCATGATAGATGCAGTCAACAAGATGGCATCGGAGCCCAACCGCATATACGTTTTGGTGCGCGCGTTTAGAGACAAGCACACGTCCAGGTCGGTGATATCGGAAGGCCTCAGGCAGATTGTGGCCGATGCCCTATCGCGTCATATGATTGGTGTTGATATTAATAACATATATGTTGATTATAAAGATGACAAAATAGAGATAACATATGGCAATTACGGCATATCAATATATCCCAACGGCAACGATGTGACCATACGCGGCATCATACACGGCAACGAGACCAGATCCGAGGCCGTCGTGCGCGACCTGGGCTACCTATTCATAAACAGGGATAAATCCAGCATAATTTCTATGCCTCATGTCGAGATATTTATAAATGCTTTAGGTAATATATCTGTAAGAAATATAGTGGCCAGATTGACCAGACAAGCGCAAGCTCAGTTGGCTGAGGTTCAGATCAACAGGCTGTTGAACGAGATATCCAACGAGGTGGATGCCTTGATGTATAACGGCACTGAGAGCGGGCGGGTCGAGGGCATCTCCGCCGTACCATATCCGGTCATACGTCTGACCGATTCGGCGGTGCTGGTGCCGTCGTCGCTGGTTGGCCGTATGGTGACGTGTAGCGACAAGCGCAGGGCCGAAATAAGCGGCGCCCGCATAAATTCGGCGTTAGGTATAGCCTGCGCGGTGCCGGGCATGATAGTTACCGCCGACAAGCCTGAAGGCTATATATCGGCAAGCGAGGCGGTCAACATAGCGTATCACGTGCGTTCGGGCTCACCTGCGTATTCGCAGTATTCCGACAGGGTATATGACGTGGTGCTGACCTATATGGTTATATACATACCTAATACTCAATTGATATATATAGGATATAATATAAACTCATCAAGTACACGGTTGCAATTATTAAATGAATTTGTAAATATACAATATATAGATGTGAGCAGTAGCGGCGGTGGGATATATGATCAGATATCGGAGAACATAGCCGCATGGCCAGGCAGAGAGAGCGTGGGCACGTTCGACAGGCTGGTTAACTCGCTTCTGACGTTCGTGAGGGTTCTGCCCCATCTGCCCATACCGAGAACCATAATGCAGTTCCCCACCGAGCGCGAGCTCGTTGAGCTGGGCGAGCTCGAAACCGTGGCCATGGCCAGCTCGTTGAGGCCGTCGCTGAGGGAGGTCATGAGCAGTGCGGAGCGGCTGGCGTATTTGCAGAACAGAATCGAGGATCTGCTGGAGGAGATGTACCTGGACAGGCAGTTCTACGGCCGTCCTAGGGAGGAGTCGTTCGAACAGTACAAGCAAACCCTCAGGCAGTTGAGGCGCGCCGCTCGCGGCTTCATGGCAGTCCACGCACGCCCCCTGCTTCCGTCAGCGCTGTCTAGGCTGATCGACATATACTCAGAACTGCCCGTGCCCGAGCCCCTGTCGGCTCAAGTAGTCCGCGAGCTCGGGCCGGTCATTGATACGGTCGAGGGCGATCTGAAGTCGAGGTTCCAGCGCCTAGCCAGCGTGACCGGCTATAAGTCTGCCAGCGATGCCATAGATGCGTTTAGGTACATGCTGACCTCGCTCATGCGGCTGGCGGATAGGTGCGGCGAGGTGTACCGCGAATATCAAAACGCCAAGCTGTCCAATCCTCCCACCAGTCCCCGGCATCCATACGTGGTGGGTCTGGCCGAATTCATCTGCTCCATAAGCCCGGACATGTTCGCGAACCCCGAGCGCATGGCTACGCCTAACTGGCTACGCCAGTTCATGGACTACATCAGCACGCTTAAGGATAAGCTGACAACCAGCGAGGCGAAGGCCTACGCAGGTGCGCTGTTGGGGATCTATAATTATATAACAACCAGCGGCGACGTCCGCGCGCCTGACTTGACCACCAAGCTGGTGCGGCTTATGTACCTGCTGTCTCAAGTCAAGTCGCAGTTCTGCATCTGTTGGTCTTAATCTTAAATAGCGGTGGTAGGTCTTCTCGATGTCGTTTAACCCGTTTGAGTGGTTTCAGAAGACTATAACGGGCATTTGGCAGGGCATAACGAACATGCCGAACATGGTCGTAAGCGGCATAGGCCAAGCTATAAACAACGTAACCGCTCCTATAGCGTCAGCGTTTCAGCAGATAGGCAACTGGATCATGGGGGGCATAGAGAACCTGGCCCGCTCAATATGGGGCACCATACAGAGCATAGGCAACGGCATAGGACAGGGGCTTGCCTGGCTCGGCTCATCCATATTCGGCGCTATGCAGTCCTTCGCCAACACCATAGTATCTGGCGTGACCGGTGGCGTTCAGTGGCTGTGGAACAACCTGACCAACGCACTGCGTAACGCGGGCCAGTGGATATTGGATCAGCTGAGGAACATAGGCCAGTTCTTCATGGAGCCCCTGCACTGGCTCCTTGACGCTGTGCTGTGGTTGCCCAAGACCTTGTGGGATATGATCAAGGGCGGATTCGACAAGCTTCAAGACTTCCTGTGGCGCTCCATTATTGACGTCGTTCTAGCGAACCTGCCCGCAATATTTGCCATGTTCTATCTGGGCCAGAGCATGAAGCACGTGCACAAGTACGCCACATCGCCGCGCAAGCTGTTGACGTTCATGTTCTCTCCATTTGCAGTATATATGGCCACCCAGCTGGCCCTAGGCCTGGCCGGCGTCATATTCAAGCCGCCTCAGACCGTAGGCGACTACAGTAAGGCGATAAACGCGCCTAAGGCCTATGCCAACACCACCAAGACTCTGTCCGTCAAGGCATCTGCGAGCTATAAGGTGACCCTGATACGCGAGTTCGAGGTGCCCATACAGACCGTGGGCAAGGCCAGGCTGATGGGGTTCGAGGCCAAAACGCCGACGGTGTCGTACACGGTGATGGCCTATGCGTACTCAGGATCATACGGCAGAGGGAACATGGTATCGGCTCAGTCCACCGTGGTAGAGGGCGCTATAACTGCGGCGCTGTCTGCAGTGCGGAACATCACTGCGGCCGCCTCGGTTACCGAGCGCGAGGTATCGGTATCTATAGCTACGGCCGCGTCAGCAAGCGCATCGGCCACGGTCACGGAGGGCGCAATATCGGTGTCGTTGGTAACGTCGGTGCAGGCCACCGCCAACATAACGTACGCGGTACCTGCCATATCGGAACTGCCGTTCATAACTATGGTCGCGAACAAGACGCCTGTACATCCGCTGGCCGGCGGCATGTCCGCCTCAGTCGATCAGGCATAGCGCTAGCCAGTTTAGTTTTTATTTCAGTAGGTAGCACATAGCCATGGCCGCAGGATTAGCCCGTGTGTATGCAGATCCTTTCGTCAACTATTTGATCAACTCGTTCAACTCAACAGCGAAAATAGACAGCGATATACGGGTCAGCGGTCAAGGCACATCGCTGTACGGCTTGATGTGGAACGTAGTCAAGTACAACGGCCCGCCGGTGGCCGCAGTTGCCTCCATAGTAGGCAAGGTCTTTATAAACACTGCGCCGGCCACCATAGACTATCTCGATCTGATACTCAGGGATGCGAACAGCGTAGCTATAGGCGAGCTCCAGATACAGGCCGTGTCCGATCCTATAAGCATAAGCTCGCCTGGAGAATATATAGTGAACATAACGATATATGTGTCTGCGCCTACATCGGTATCGGTCACGGTGACGTGATGAGGTGATATGTCCCTGCCTGAACTTATAGCCAACTGCTCCAGGAACTACCAGAGGGATCTGTCGGGCATAGTGGATCAGTTCAAGCAGTTCATGCCTCTAAGCAGTAAGTTCAACTGCGTGTCGGATGAGGTCTACACGGTATGCGTAGGCGACTGGATATACTACATAGACAGGCGCGTGGGCAGGCTTGAGCGGGTTGCCGACTGGCGCATGTTGCTGTTCATACTGCGCAACTACGCCCAAGATATAGTCAAGCTAGTCCAGAACAGCAAGTTCGTGGACGAGATGGCCAAGTTTCTGAGCAAGATACACAACCCCATGGCCATGCACAGGAGGAGGGTCGATGGCGAGATGATAGTGGGCGGATCGGTGATAAGGTTCGACGAGCTGGTAATATTTAGCGACAACCCGTGTGTGGTTTACATGGTGAACAACGGCTCGATTGCGGCGTCCATAGATGTGAGCAGGTGCAGTGCTGTGGATAAGACCTGCCAGTCGTTCATACAGACGTACGGCAACTTCATAAGCGACGCGGTTAAGGAGTTCGACGGCAAGCTGTCATGAGCACCGGCACAGCGACGATAGTCCGCGACATATTTCACCTGATAGCTAGGGCATCAGCACAGGCAAGCGGATGTGCAGACATATTCTGCTGTATAACCAAATTCGAAGTAGTTGTAAGCGCAGTAGCTCAGAACGCTATGAGCACCGGTAAGATATTCGTATATGATAGTACGAAGCAACCACATTATTTCGCATATGTATTCTACGGCATATTTAACGTAAACAACCCAAACAGCACAATAGACTCAATAGACGTAGTGGTGCAATCTGTTTACGGATCATATACCCTTGAACTATATCTGATGGCAAACGTGCCGCTTACTATAAGTCAGCCCGGATTATACGGCATAATGTTGGTTTACGAGTATCAGCCACCACCTACAGTTAATATAACTATATTATAGCTATTGACGTGTAAATATGCCACTGGTTACAGTAACTTGAATTACTAATATATAATAGCCAGCCTGTAGGACTACTCCATTTATATACGCATCAAATGATACATCACGTAATGACCATTCTCTATCATTGGGAATTATACCACAATTTCTGTAATCTCCCACTGTATCGATGAGCACCACCCGTTTTATCGATGATTGTTGTTGTATCATGAATATTCCAGTTTGTATTATAGTTGCACTCTTTTGATCCAGCGAGACTATCTGCACAGATCTGGCCATCATGTTGATTTGATTTCCATTACCATCTATGACGTAGCCGCCTGCTGGAGCTATGTAGAAGCCAGTATTATATTGGCTCAGCATGAAGGTGAACAGTGGATCCTTAACTACAGCGTACTGCGGCTGGGACACATCATACCGCCGGTGGCTAATTTAAATTATGTCGGTATAGAGCAACGTGAGCACTCAGATCCAGCTACAGGTATTAGCGGATCCATACGTGACTGCGGCCAGATACCTGTCGTACAGCGTAAGCGGCTACGCGGTCGATTCAAACGGCAACCAGATCAACTTCATGTCGACATCTATATCGACAAGCTACAACGGCTATACACAGTACACAGCATATCTGACCGGGATACTCAGGCTGACCAGCAACAGCACTATAGTGAAGCTCGCCTTCGTGGTAAACGGCAGAGAGGCAGTATCGTTTGTAAACTTTCAGCTTCCTTTGAACGCGGGATACCACATGTTCGTCATCCAGAGCTCGGTGGTCGGCCAGACGGCCACCTCAACCCTTTAATTAGCCGTTGCACCGTTATGCCATGTCCGCTCCTAGCGGTGTTACGGCCACGGTGGCAAAGGACTTCTTCTCTGAGATGGCCGTGGTAGCGAGCGGCTCCATACGTAGCGTCACCGGCACTATGATGATAAATAACGTATCTACCCAGATGATCGCGCCATCGATCACCACATATTACGATACATCTCAAGCGCCGCCGATATTGAGCTGGATATTCGGCGGCGTATTCAACATAACCCAAGCGAACTCCACCATAACCGATATACGGTTCGAGGGCAGGGACGGTAGCGGCGGTTTGGTCACTGCGCTTGAGGTCGTAACGCCTCAGAACAACCCGATAACAATAGCCAATCCGGGCCTCTATGCAGTTCTTGCAGTGGCCACGCTACAGCCGCAGACTACCGTGACCATCAGCACATAATGGCATCCGCCTTCAACGTAAACCAGTCGTTTTTCGTGACCGGCATAAACAGCATATTGACCCAGAGCGCAGGCAGTAGATCTGTATCGGGATACGTGACCACATCGGGAGGTCAGAACATAAACCTGACTAGCGTAACTTTAAACTACTCCACGTCTGGTAATAGCATCACTATAACTATGAGCGGCTACTTAAATCTAACATCTAGTGTAACAATAACATCTGCAACATTTAGTATAACATACAGTTATGCAAATAATGTCACGGCTACTGCATCATCCACAGTATCTGGCCTATCATCTACGCCTCAGCCTGGCCTATATTTGGTCTTGCTGTCCATAACCATATCGCCGCAACAGGCCAGCGTGTACATTTAGCTTTCTATCATTTTACCGCTGAAAGCCTCGCCCTTCAGGACAGGGAGGGGGCCAGAGCATAGAAAGATTTAAAAATAAGAACGGCCGGTTGATACATGTCGGAGACAATACTGACATATGCTCCGGTGCTGGCAATAGCGATGGCCATAGGCATGGCCGCATCGTGGGCGTGGTGGTCAAGGGTGCGCTACGTAGCCGCCGGGGTGCTGTTCGCTGAGGCCTTGCTGTTCGTGGTATGGGTCGCCGCAATAGGCAACTTCTCCATAATTGCGCACTACGCCATAATCGCCATGCTTGGCGTGTTGGGCTTCGCCGCAGGGTTCATACCTCTAGCCCTGGTCTTCATAATGGCCCACGTTGAGTCGATGCTGATGGAGCTGAAGTCCCTGATGAGCAGGGAGAAGAGCAAGTAACGGCATTCGGTTTTAATCGGTTTTTCTCTGTTTTTTCGTGTCGCAGTATGCGAGTCACTCGGTACTGCTGAGCTCTAACGCATCGACGTCCCACTCTGTCAGCCTTATTGCATATAAGACCTTGGGCCTGTATTCCAACGCGGTTACGAATCATTTGGTAAACCGCAGTAATGTGACCTACGTGCAGATATCGTTCGAATCGGCGTTCAGCGATATGCTGATCCACGTGCATATTCAGGTGGGCGACAACTCAATGTGCTTCTTCGACCGTAAGTTGCAGAAGCGGTATACCTTCTGGCTCGACAGCTACGGCAACGTGTATCCCGAGTACGCGCCGCCTAAAGACCTATTGATACCCATAGACGCCGGTATAACCCAAACCCTTGAGGAGTTCAGGGTATACGCCTTGGGCTATATAACGCAGAAGTCGTATGCGGCATCGCTGGTTGAGGCCACTACCACCATAGGATATCAGCAGTTGGTCTACAGATATCTGGCGGCACAGATGTACTCAAGCGGCATGAACTTCAGGTACGGCATACAGATACTCGGAATACCCATAATAAATAATATATATATAGAGCATGTCCATACTGAGTACAGTGATGCTTTAACTAACCTCACGGTTACTCTATATAATAATAGAATGAAGTAATGGCATATCAGGTATATGGTAAATATGTAACTGCGGCACGCCACTCAATACTTCGCCGTCCATTCTACGGTGCTCAGAAATACGCCCGACCGGCATCGATATATGATTCTGAGGCCTACCTAGTCCACATAGTAGCGCCGCATACCATAGTGCTTGAGCCCAAGTACTGCGTACAGCTGTCCAGATCCAGATCAGTTGACGGAGCGGTGACGTCTGTGTGCACGAGCATCTCAAGGCCCAGCATGTACTACATACCGCCGAACTGGTGCTTCACGAAATATGGAGGCATGTTCTGCGACTATGCGGCTACGCTGATAGCGCCAAGCCTGACGCGGCCGTCTGCGATAAACGAGTACACCAGCGCTGTAGCTGAGCTGACGTCGTTGCCGACGTTCACCGAGTCTACGAGCTATTTGGTCGACATATCGCATCTGCCCGTAGAGATAATGCAGGAGGGCTACGACGTAGCCGTCAAGCCGCCTTCGGTCATCAAGGTGACGCCTAACTACGTGGTGATATCGGCACTGCCACACATAATCGAGTCGATAACCGGACACAACGCATACTTAGAGGCTCTGCCTAAATACGCGGATCAGATAACCATCACAGCAGAGCTGATGCCGCTTGTGACTTACTCAATGTCGGCTAGGTACAGCACTGGCTACCTCAACAGCGTGGCGAGTGCCAACGTCCAGCTGGTCACGTACACTACGGCATCGGCATCAAGGGTGCCCATAGACAAGATGTTGCCCATAAGCCTCACCACATTCGCACTTGATCAGCCCATAGAGACTGCAGTACTATCTGGGTCTATAATGGGCAGTAGCTATATGGCCATATTCGGCCAGAGAGTAGCTACATTGACCAGTGATATTTATATACAATATCCATATGTAGTCCTCTCATCTGGATATATACCATATAAATATTTATTAATTAATAAACAAAATATATATAATGAATCACATACAAAACATGTGATAATACAGACTCAGCCTAATCTATTGGTTACATCGTATGCCCTAGACACCCCATCGCTGGCATACGAGTTCAAGGCGCGGTACGTGAGGTACATACAGACTGTCTTCGTTATGCCCAATCTATCATCATATACCATATCTACATATAATACATTAAATACATATATATATAGATCATTGTATGGACACAGTATAAATATAGATATTAAATATTCACCTATAATAGTCAACACTGTAGATGCGGTTAGATTGGTACATACGCCTGCGTGGATATTCAAAACATCTATAACATCGTATACAACATATCCATATGTAGTCCTATCATCGAGATATAATACAGATATTTATATATCATATCTATTTATAACAGGAACTAATATAGGTACTATAACAAAAGATATTATATATGCATATAAGTTTATAGATAATCTGCACGAATATACTCAAACTGGCTATGCTCAGTTGCCGCATATAACTCTGATAGACCGCTATAATGCATCGCATGACCTGGTGATAGTCCCTCAGTACATAGGCTCGGTGAGCTACACGGCCATGTCGCCTCTGTATAGGTTCTATCAAAACGTATACGCGCTGACCCAGACGGCTGTATCTGCACAGCATATGCTGGTTTATCCGGTTCAAATAGCCGCGGTTACGGCCACATCAACATCGTTTAGGCCGATCTACAAGGTCTTCCAGCTCACCCAGAGCGTGACTGGTATTATGTATGCCGGACGCATATATTCAGCGACATCTACGACAGTATCGGCACGGCACAGCTACGCAGTGCCGATCCACATATCTGTAGTAACGCCCACATCAACCATCTTTTTACCTATATATAAGCTCAGTCAAACAACGCCCACATCATATATAGCTAAATATGCAATGAGAATTATAGCTCAGTCGGCAGAGTACCTCGCCAGCAGATATGCAAGCATCAACCTGCTGACTTTATCAGCTACATCGTACGCAGTAAGCCACATATCAGGCAACGTGATACAGAGCGATGCCGCATCGTATGTGCTGTACATAGCTCCGCAGAACGCATATCAGCAGGACATATCATCATACCTATTCGGCATATATGCGCCCAATACCGCTCAAGCAGACAGCGCAAACTATACCTTGAATATATCCAGATACGGCACGCTACAGCAAGACCAAGCATCGTATGCTCTCTCCGTGCTGGCGCCCAATGCAACTCAGCAAGATAAGCCGTCCTACGCTCTGTCAATCATAGCGCCCAACGTAGTTCAGAGCGACGGCGTGTATCAATCGCTCTCCGTGCTGGCGCCCAATACGAGTGAGGCCGACGGCAGTAGCTACTCGGTCATCATCAAGCCGCCTAATGTAGCTCAGAACGACTCCTCATCGTATGACCTTAAGATCTACAGGGTATTGACCCTATCCCAGTCATCGATAGCCACCATGAGGCACAAAGTCGGGCTGTATCTGCAGAAGAATATGGCTGTCACCAGCAACGCCACTACGACTCATACGGTAAAGTTCGTCCAGTCACAGATAACGCTGTACGGCACCGCTGAAGTGGAATACGGCGGATATGTGGCCTAACTGTTTTTATTCTGGCGCCGCGGCTAGATCGTGTCGGTGACACAGGACTTGGTGGTTCAGTCGATGCAGATACACTATACGCGAATGACCAACAAGTCCGTATCCGGCTCTGTGGTGTTTCAGACGGCTGGCATTATAAGCCTCACCAACGTGAACATAGATATATCGTTCCCATCGCAGGCGTCCGCATCTGCAGTAATGTCGGGACAGTTCACCCTAAGCAACAGCGACGTGCTCACTCAGATAAATTTCACAATGAGCGGCACCATATCCTACGCTTCAGGTAGCAAAACGATAACTTGGCAGTTCCAGATATCGGGCAGTCGCAACCTGAACGCCGGCACATACGTGGTGCTGGTCAGATCGGACTACACTATCGGCACGGTGACGGTGACTGCGCCGTGATATCGTTCACATCCAACCTGAGCTCCCTCCTGCTCAACAACGCCACGTGCACATCTATATACGGCGACTGCTACGTTGTGGGCAACAGGATAGTGATCAACGTGACTAAGCCGACCAACAACCTGGTCTTCACAATTACTAAGAGCGGGTGTAGCGCATCTCTATCGGTAGATCTTACTTGCAACGTATCCGGCTGGGTGGTGGTCAAGTTAGCAGACCACGCATATACATCGTAGCCATGTCGTTCACATCGCTCGATTTGCCGGCGTATTATGGGCTTCTGTCGGCACCTAAACCACAGCCCACAGGCCTTAAGCCGCTGATAGACTGCATACTGTCCAACGAGGTGCCTCAGTGCTATGCGGTAGTTAACGGCACAAACGTTAGCCTGTCCAATCAGTCGTATACATATGACGGTACTTATGTATATGTAACTGGTGTTGTAAATTTAAATCAAGGAGACCTGTTGTCAGATATAGTGTGCCAGTACGAGGGGATAAATGTATTTTCGTTCTACGTAGGATTCTATGCCAGCACCGCTATGCCCGTATATCCAGTCATCAGAATAGCGGTAGGCGACGGCGGCAACAGGCCGGCCAGGATAGCCATATTCAACCCGTGTGCAACAATGGACAGTTGCAACAGCTATACGGTCGATGCCACATCTGGGCGGTGCGATGCATTCATAGCATCACTGCCCTTCGGCGGCCGCATAACTACTGACTGCATAGGCATATGCATCGACGGTCAGTGCTATAACCAGAACCAGATATCCATGGCGGTTCAGCCGGGCGCCCATATAATATCGTTCACAGGGCCTAGGTTCGGTTTTCGCTATACCACTGTGCCGTGTATGCTGACGGTAGGAGCGGTGGCATATAATATAAACGTACGCAAGCTGGGCATATGATGAGCACAGTCCCGCTGGTCGTATCGCAAGATCTGTTCGGCTCGATATCAACATACTTCGTGAGGTATCTGGCCCAGGCCACATTCTCCGGCTCAGCTACGCTACTCATAGGCAGTGCCGCACAGACCATTAATCTGTACAACCCAGTAGTCATATTCACCCCTGGCGGCTGTGTCCCTACAGGGGGCAACTGCTGGTATGGGGGCGGCATACTAGACCTAACTGGGCGCGACGGCACAGCGTATATAACCCACATAGAGTACGTAGCCAACACGCCTGTTGGCTCCGTGGGCATAGGCGTCGATGTCAGGGTAGAGGTGGTCATGGGCAGTATATATAGGGTCGAGACATATCTATCGGCAGAGATTCCCCAGAGCGGCCTGGTGAAGGTCTTCCTCCCGGCTCATTAATTTAACTCTCTCACAGCGGCAGGTACTATGAGCGCCACAATAACGCGCGATCCTTATTACGACGTTGCCGACATAGTTGTTAATAAATTGGTTAAGTATATATCTATGTATGTTGTTATGGATGTAGCTACGGTTAATATAACAAATACTAAAATATATTTGAGGTCAAATCCAACATCGATAGTAGTAGAGGGATCGGCCGATTTTCCGGGCGGCAACATCAGCGGCGTATACATAAACCTCTACGACGCCAACAACGTAAAGATCGGGGAATTCATAGGCAGGTTTTCAACGTCTATAAGCTCGGGCACGTACAGAATAGCCCTAGTGGCTTCCATGCAACCTACCGAGATAGCTCAAGCGCCGCCGTGCGAGCTCCTCACCGTGGATAAGCCCATACGCGAGGTGGATCCGATCCTCAAGATACCCGTGCTCTACGTCGGGAGCGACAGGTACTACCAGCGCGAGGCGATATACTCTGGCATACAGCAGACGTCCGGCTCGATACTGATAGCTAAGGCGGTCATACCGCGTAAGGCCACGTACGGCGATATCGACAGGTACTTCGTAGGCAGAATAGCGCGTGCCGTTATGCGCAAGCAGGGCACCGCCGAGACGATACAGTTCAACTACACGTTCTTCTCGTCGCCTGAGGTAAAGGTGGCCGATCTGTTCAACGGCTATCAGTACTTCCTATCCATAGGCGATGCGGTTGTGGGCACGGCCACGGCCAATATAACCGGTGCAGGTTCAGCGTCGTACTTTGTGCGTAGCAAATCCGCGCTCAACCCGGGCGTATATGACATATTCACCAGCATGGAGGTTCACGATGGCGAGCAGATAGGGGTCAAGTTCGGCGACTGCATGGCCACGGTGAGGATGATGGATATAATGAAGCAGTGGATGGTGGGCGGCATAGACGGCACCCTCTATATAGATGATGCCGAATTCCCCATAAAGTTGCCCTCGGCGGTCATATTGGCATCTGACGCGCAATGCAACAAGCTGGGCGATATGAGCTACGTGCTGTGCACCAACATACACGACGCAATAGCCACATCGCTGGTTCAAGTCAGGATCGACCAGCTGATCGACAACGTAGCCAATGGAATTATAAGCGGCACGATACCTAATGACGTTGCGTCTAGTTTTATCAATAATTTTAAACAATGTATAAATGATTTATCTAATATAGACAAAATATATAAATCGGCATGCCAGACATCATATCCGTACGGCACTTATGCTCTGTACTCATGGTGGGCGCATCCGCCTATGATTAACATGCCGTGGGTCGACGCTTATTTAGGCGCTCAGTCTGACGGCATCAAAAATGCCAAGAGCCTAAAGGTCAAGCTGTACGTGCCGCTGTATTTGCCATCGACAGATATGTACCTCAAGGTCATATTCAACGGCGACGTTGCCGTTAAGATACTGCCTGTGGAGTACGACGTAGATGCGTACTACCGAGACTACCTGCCCTGGAAGCTCGGTGAGCAGAAGGCCGCGGTGTACACGGGCTCGGGTACGTTTACATACAGCAAGGAATTCGAGGAATGCAGGATTGTTGACTACTTTCCGTATGTGCCGGGCCCAACGCTACCGGGCCAGAGTTTTATGAGCGCATCGGGATCGGAGCCTGGCAACGCGTTGCGGCCCATGCAGATAGTGCCGCGCGCGTGGAACTGCAAGTCGCCGTCCTGCTCGCCGCCATCTGCGGTGCCTGCGATATCGATACCGGTGGCAAACTTCGCTAAGCACAACTTCCTGCCGGTGATCATAGAATATACGCCGGCCAGGATGAGCCTCAGCGATATAGCCAACATGCTAGATGTGTTCACATTTGGGTGGTGCTACACGAAAATGCTTGACGAGGACGCCTACAGCGACTGCGTCAACATATGTGAGATCACGAACTGCAGTGGCATGCAGAGCGTAAGCGCTCATAATCAATGCGTCAACCAATGCATCCAATCATGCCAGCCTAAATACGCCATCAACTTCGTCACCACCAAATGCCTGAACGGCCTTCTGGCCAAGTGGATATACCACGTATATGCACCATTCATGTGGGTGCTGGCCGCATATCTGGTGAGGCCCACAAGCGACGGCGGCATGGACATATATGTGCCCACGGTCGATGGATCGTACGTGAGCCACATCACGCGGGAGTGCTTAGATATGTGCGCCTACTATGGCCTGAGCAACTGCGAGCTGTATATAACCGGCTTCCAGAACCATACGTCGTATAGGTCAGGCAACGTGCCTTATTTGGCGATAAACGAGGCGTACCGCTTCATAAGGGGAACCGCATGAGCACCGCGCGAACATCTTGGTACGGCGTGTTTCAGCTAGATCCGTACGTCATAGCGTCCATAGGGTTCAAGGATCGCATCAGCAACGTCAGCACGTATATAGGCACTGACAGCGGAACGATTGGGCCGCTGTATACCAAGGCCACCATGATATACCGCACTACGGACAGCGGATGCGGCACATCGTGGATATTCTACACTGTGTTTTCAGTGACTCAAGCTATTAATTTAAAAAGTGTTACGTTTATTATAAATACAAAAGATGGATATACTATTCCAATAGTACTTAATATATATTCCAAAGTGGCTACCGGGACATATATGCTGATGTATGCTACATGCATCCGCAGTACCGAGCCCTTATTGCTGGTGTTGTTGACATGAGCGCAGTGCCCAACCTGATGATCAAGTTCATAGATTTCGAGCCGATTACGTCTAACAAGACTCAGACGATGGCTATTGATGTGATCAACACGGCCAGGGTATACGCCAAGCTATCGGTCTCCTGCAACGACGGATTTTCGCAACAGGTAGACGTGAATAGTAGCGGCGTATATACGATATCTAAGCCCAACACCAGGCCCGACAACATATGCACCGTCACTCTCAGCGAATGTGCCAGCTCAGGATGCACCGTTGCCAGCACGCGTACGGTGCGCTACATATATACACAGGCCGCGGTGCCGTATCTATTGCCTTCGGCAAACGCGCTGGCATCGACATATCTAGCTCCTGGAGACTACAGCACGTATGATGCAGTGCGCACCATACCGGTCACATACAACGCCACGCCGAGTCAGGCGTATACGGTGGCATCGTGGGTCACTATAAACGCCGATGTGCCGCCCATAATCGCATCTGTATGCATAGGCGCTCAATGCAGGCCCATGATTCACATAGGTAAAGACGCCTTCAAGTTCTCAAGCATATCGGGGTTCTCATGCACGCCTAAGCAGGGCTACAATATCTGTCTGGCTCAGCAGATAGGCAGTGAGCCCACATACGCTCACGGATTTATCGGAAGCTCAGCCGGCCTGCAGTACCTGCAAAATCTGATTGCAGTGTACAACAGGCGTATAGGCGACTTCGTCAAAGATACCGGCCTGAATCTGGGCACGCTGACCGTGGCCGACAAGGAGATAGACTTTCTCTATAGGCCGTTGCCCGATACGGGCAGGACTGCATCTATGATGGCCGTTGTCCAGACGTATGGCAACGCGGCCGTCGATGAGCTCTGCACGGACAGCGGCTGTAGCTATTTCATATCCGGGTACGGCCACGTGGTGTTGCAGTCGCCCCTGGCGCCGGTGGTGGTACACGTGTTTCCCTACTACAACAACCTGGCCGTGGACGCCAGAATAGACGTCCACATGAACTACGTCACGTTCAAGCCTAACTGCTATATATTCGCCGGAATGCCGGGCTGTCAGTGATTAAATATGTTGGGCAGTCCATATAGTGTCCCGGCTTGTATTGGAACCCCTAAACAACTTCAGACCCATCGACCTCATATGGCTAACGTATATAGGATCCGGTATGCCGCTCAGCACCATAAGGGCATACATCAACGGCGACTGCGACTACGCCTATGCGGGAGGCCACGGCTGGCTTTCCATATCCACGTTCGACACCTTGCCGTCTGTGGCCGCCGTGGTGTTGCACATCATGAACGGCTGTAGCGGCACGTTATACATATATGATGCAAAAAATAGTATTATACTTCATGCAGGTGATTATACATTTAGCCAAGGCATATACGTGATCCAGCTTGAGATGCCCCAGTTCTAACCATGTCCGATCCGTACGTAACAGCCAACTTCTTCCCTGCTACATACTACGAGACCGGCGCGTTTCCATACAGCGGCAACACGTTCGAACATTTGGTGCCCCTCATATGGCTACCCGTATCGATAGTTGCGCGCGAGTTCTACGAGTTGATGCACGACTATTATAAGCTGTCCAATGCATATGCCGGCATTGGATGTTTTGGCGAGCAGGATAAAATATGTTTAACATCAAATAATGGCAACTTCACTCTATCAGTATCACAGTACAAAAGAATTTTAACGGGTTATATAGTAAAATATAATTCAGATAGAACTATTCCGGCGGGCACAGTTATAAACGGCGTAGCCGTTACGTATCTAGGTTCGTGCGTCGACTACTCTCCTGCATTCTACTATCCAGTACATTTCGTTGTAAATAAGCCGACAAATGTGTTAACATTAGTGAGCACTGTATCCAACAATAGAGCATTAGGATTTAAAGCTATATAATATGACGTTTGCTGGTAGATATATATTTCTTTCCGATGCGGTGGCGAAGCAGATATACAGCTTGATAACTTCATATGGCCCCGTTGCGTATACTCATGGCATAGATATTACTTTATTATATAATAATGATCCGAGTGTAAATAATTTATTTAATGTTAACGTAAATATAATTAATAATATAATAATATTTGATGTATCTACGAAGACTCTGTATAACAGCATGGTGGACAGCGCCATGATGCCGTTTCTGTCCTTCAACCAAATCAAAATGTTCAACAACTACATCATGATGGGAGCGACCATAACGCTGGATCCGCCGGTGGTCATGACGGCCATGGTGCCCAGCCATGTATACATAATAATAGCCGCATTTCCGTATTTGTGACATGGCCAATGTTCCGTATATCTACGGCAGTTTGGCGTCCAGGGACTTGTTCGATCAGATCGCCCAGTATATGTATGAGGTAGTTAAGCCGTATAAGATGTTCGGCTACGTGTCCGGCGTATTCGGCGGCTCTTACGGCACTATTCCGATGCAGTCGGCCGGCGCCACTTACTATTGGCCCTACAGGCAGTGGATTTTCAGCGGCCGTATAGATGTGGGATCGAACTGGACTCTATATAACTTCTTCTTCCTAGCTGTTGACAGAAACAATGCACCTCTGTACGGCATGACCATACTGATGAAGGAGCCGGTGTCGTTGCCGCCTGGCATGTACGACTTCCGCATAGAGTACAGCCATACCCCAGACCAATTCTTCACGGTTGATGTGCCGTGCATGAACCCATCGAACATGAGATACGCCGAATACCTCTGCCCCATCTAATATGTTGCTGACGCTCAGCATGCCTATAGGATCCGTTGTGCTGGTCAATATGGACGTGGACGCCAACTCCAGGTCTGCTCTGCTGAGCAAGTACAACACAGATGTGCTGAGGGCGTACTACTGGTGGACTATGATGTATACACAGCCCACAATGGGCAAGATAAGGACTTCGGGCGGATCGGTGAACATAGGAGTGCTCATGGTTCCACCGTATGGCGTATTCAACATATATGGGAGCATCGGCGACTGCTCCTCGTTCTACATGACCAGCGACGGCACCATGATATCTACCTCAAGCAACCAGCCGTGCGGCTACATGTTGCCCATGATACTCTACCAAAAGGATCAGAGCGTATATGTGCCGGCCACGCTACTACAGCCGAACGTGAACGCGTCGCTGTCTGTGGGAAGTCGATGCAAGGTAACTCCAAGCTTCATTTCAGCGGTGATGCAACCTGATGTGTGTATATTTATGTACGATGTATATGGAAATAACGTTGGCAAAATATATAATCAACTTTATACTGATAACTACTATCCGCTGTATCCTCCGGCGTTTTCGGCATACGGAGTAAGCGTGAGCTGTAGCGCTATGCCGAGCGTATACGCTAAAGTCACGCTGTACACTGCGGGCCAGACCAATATAGCGTTAAACGCATATACCGCATCAATATCTATATGACCGATTACATAGCTACATCAGATGATGTGCGCGCATTATTTGAGCGCCCATGCGAACGTTGCATCATGCAAGGAGCAGGATGCACAAAAACCGGCCCTTATTGTTTCGATTTGCCATTTATAAATAACACCATTTTACATTATTGCTTCCCATCCAATTTGCCTGCAGTGTGCGAAGGTGCCTTCTATGCTCAATGCGATGACTGTGTAGAAGCTGGATGTTCCACAAAATCTACATATGCGCTTATCGCCATTCATCCCATCGGAATAGGCATTGGCGACATATATCTAGCAAGCGGCACCGGCAATGTGTATATATCGGCAAGCCATACGCTGATATCCTCTCCGTGGTAGAGCTTTTATTCTGAAGCTCGGATGGGATCATGGCGGCCGTATTGGGCTTTCTGACGCGCATATTCCCAATGCTGTCGCGCGTATTGGGCCCATTAGGCGCCATATTCGGGGGAGGCAGGCTGGGCGGCCTATTCGGCTCAGTGGCTACGTCGACCGCATCGATATTCAAATCGGTGATCTCTGCCGCTGGCCGCGTTGCATCTAAAGCCATAGGCAAGATACCCTTAGAGGGGTCGATCGCAGTCCTGCTGTATATATTGGCGTGCAATGCCGATCTCATATACTGCAACAAGCCAACGGTGCAGTTGCGCCAACAGATGGTTGATATGGCGTACACGCAACTCATGTCGTCCGGCCCGCTGTATAATCCAGCACCGCCGCCAACTCCGCCTGAATATATGAGGCCTAAAATAGTGCCGCAGACCCAGGCGGCAGGGATAGGGCTTATGTCGTATCAGCCCCTGCCTGGGTTCAACATAGTGCATGCATGTCCGTGGATATCTAAGGGAGTGGCAGTACAGCCAGCCGTGGTGATGTCGTACCAGCCGTCGGAGACGCTTATACTATCGCGTGCAGGGACTCAGAGCGGATATTAACATATATCCTGTAGTTATATCTATTCATGTAAAGCGATGGTGAATCGCTTTAATTAAAATAGCTGTGCTGGATAATTCGTGTCAGCCATAGTATCGATCAGCACAGATCCCATAGTGGGCATCTGGAACTACTACTCATCGAGCAATACGGCGAGCGCCACGGTCGTCATAAACGGCACCAACACCTACACCATCACGGGTAGCAGTATTTCTCTATCGTTTTCGGGGAAGACCATAACTGTCAATCTTCAGTTCGATGCTGGAACTACGCAGATATCCGTAAGTAGCATACAAGTTCAGGTGACATTGGGCACGTATACATTATATAAATTCACGGTCAACTGCACCCAGGCCATAAATATAGTGGGCACCACAACGATTTCGATATCCCAGATCATGTCGGGCTAATATTAATTTTGATGCGCAGATTGTGCCATGTCGACCTGCGGTACCGTATATCCGCCCACCAGCTCTTCCACTCCTAAGGCCGACGCCACTCCTGCATATACCCTGTTTACGTCAGCATGCGCAAATGCCACATCTGGATGCCCAAATTTAGGCATATCTAATATATCGGTTACTGTAAACAACATACAGGCGCAGTCCGCGTCTATGACCGTCGACGGCACGAACAGGAAGATAGTGTTTTCGTTCTTGGTCAACTTCGGCTCCACTACGGTATCCACCGCATCGGTCAGCATAAAGGTTGGCAATGCCACTATAGCGAGCTTCACCATAGGCAACATAAACGTCTCAGGCACCGCGATGTTCCAAGTGACGTTCAACTACACGTCGGTGTAATGGTTCTGTTCAAGATACTCAAGGATATAGTCCCTACGTCGATACAGTACAACTTCACTAAGGATACCAACTTCAGCGGTAGCGTCACGGTATCTATAGGAGGTAATTTATATACATATAATATAACCAACATTAAAACATCTATAATAAATCAATCGGACACATATGGAGTGGTGCAGATAGAGGGGGTGTTCATAGTGCCCCAGCCATTCACGCTACAGCGTATAGACTTCGGGGGCAATCTAACTAGAGTCACCTTGGGCGATATGAGCATACAACTGCCTTTGGGCGGATATTACGTCAGGGCCACGGTAACCATACAGTCGCCGCAGACGTTCGACTTCTTCGTGAGCTAGCGCTCCCCCCTCCCAGTCCTTCCGCGGCCAGTAAACTATAAATAGTGGTGCCGCCCCATATGCCATGTCCCTGAGCTACAACGTAAACGTAAACACGTATGTCCGCATATTCAAGTGTAAAGAGGAGTGCTGTGCCGGCAAGGAGGGCAAGGATCGCGAGGAGTGCCTCAAGCAGATGTGTGACCCAATCAACCATCCCGAGTGCGTAGAGGTCGTATACGACGGACAGGCTAAGCCTGCCGCTACGCAGAGCTGAGCGGGCCATTAATTAATATCCCCAATCTTTTTCATGAGCGTCAGCATAGCGCTTATGTGGGGCGTGGTGAACTACAACGTGCCTATACCGTCAACCGTAGCAATAAACTTCTGCAACATGCAGGGCACATGCATGCCGGGTAGCGGCTCTCTAACGCGTACTGGCAACGGGCTTAGGATTACCGGGTCAGTCAATATCAATACATCTCCGTTTTCCATAGACAGCATAAACGCTGTATACAACAACAACAAGATATTCGAGGTCACCGGCGTCAACAAGCTGATAGACTATACCGGATCAGTGACCGTCGATATAACTGAGCAGTGGATCGTGTCGTTGCCGCTACAGCTCACTCTTGATGGGCCGACCACGGTTATATGGCAGGTCACAGCTGGCCCCATAACGTACATGTATTTAATTAAGGGCATACAGCTGACCAATCTGTCCGTCACATATTACGACGCCAACGGCAACGCGGTCTATACCGATTCATCGCCATCTGTAAGCGTATCGCCCAACACATCGAACACCCACTGTCTGTGGGAGCAGATATCGACATCAGGCCAGTCCATGCAGAGCGTGAAGATATGCCAGCTGGCGGTGATCGCGGGCGGCCAGACTATATGGCAGGCCCAGGCACAAGATCCCACTCAATGCCTAGATCTATCGCCATCGCTGACCATATCGGCTAAGGGATATACCTGCACCACGTCCTGATGTCTGCGCCGACCACAGTCGATATATGCCCGTCGTCGTTCTTATCATATGTAGTTGCGCCTACTGAGTACGTATACGTGGCCACCGAGACGTCATCGGTCTCGCCTCAATGCGTCAACGGCCAGGCGCCGTATAGGGTATATCTAACTATATACCAGTCAAATGCGCCGTACAACGGCACGGTCAGCATATATGTGGACAACAACCTGGCCGCTACACTGAACGTGACCAACGGCGTAGTCGACACGGTAATCTTGGCGGCTCCGGGCACTCATACGGTATCGATATCGACAATGCAGGGCAATACAGTGACGTTAAACAACGTGAACTTCACCTGCACATGAGCCTCATATATCAGCTGATAGGATATCTGAACAACGTATCGGGAACGTGTACGGTGCAGGGCATATCATTGGCATATAACGGCACGGCATCGATATCCGTATCTAACAACGTGATCACGCTCATATGCAACTTTACCCCAACGCAGAACGACAACATTAATTCGGTTTCGTTCTCATTCAACACATGTTTAGGCGCATTACAGCACACATCATCGCTAAATTCCGTCCCAGTGATAGCCAACTACGCCCACGTGGCTACCACGGTCATCAAGGTGGCTCAAGTCTAAATAAGGATTTAAGTAGACGCATCGCATATAACACGATGAATCCGGCAGACGAGGTCAGGAAAGAGCTCAACAAGCTCCTGAGAAAGCATATTATAACGGGCTGGGTCAAGATAGACGACAAGCATCTGCACATCTTTGTGAATCCTCAGGCAGATCCAAGCATCGATGCGATGATATTATCGACGATGCGGCAGTACGGCATCGATGTAAAGATCGAGAGGCAGTTGATAACGCTGATGTAGCATATTTAAACGATGCCACATATTTTGTTCCGTGCAGGTCACCAAGCTATCTAAACTGGTACAAAAGCGTCACATAAACGGCTATGTATATACTCGCGACGGCAGAATCAAGGTGTTCGTGCCGCCTGGCACAGAATATGGGCGCATAAGGACTCTTGTGGGCTACGACGTAGAGATAGAGGAGGGCGTATTCAGCTTGATGTCGGCCAACACCGCTCAGCCGATATCGGACGCATATGCCCGCGCCTGGTGCATATCCAAGGACTGCAGGTGCTCTCCGCCTTTAGGCGGGTTCACGTGCCACCACTGCGCCTCTAAGGACAACTCGGACAGCACCGGTGCACAGGGCTATCTGTTCAAGACGCCGTATAATATAGATGTAGACAGCACCGTCAAGGTGATTAAGGACTTTCCGTTTCAGACTGCTGGGTGGAAGGCCCTGCTGATGGCCATACTGTGCCGGTTGTTCTCTATTCCTGACTTCTGCAACTACGGCGTAAACAGGTTCGACTTCGCCAAGCTCGATTACAACGTGCAGGCGCCGGATATGGACAAATATGCGGCCATCATATTCGCCGGAATGAATCAGGGGCCATACGCAGTGGCCTATCCGTTCGCAAACCTGCCGGATCAGTATAGGCCCAGCAACATCATAAATCCATCCGAGGCGAATCAGCTCATAGCCTATACGATGCACTGCGATACGTGGGGCACGTTCGGCACTGCGTGCCCCGTAGTTCGCAGGACATATGCGTATTACGGTAGCGGCGTAGTCAACGTGTATGCCTACAACACGTTCTATACATTCGCCGATGCGGTTTTCCTGACGGCAACAGATACGCCGCTGATAATACAGTGTTGCGGCGACACGAAGCTGGTCACGTGGGCGGTACAGCCGGGATACAGCGGCTCGGTAGTCGGAACGCCCGTACAGCGGACACAGCCGCCGCAACAGCCCTCTTAGCCGCAACAGCTACGCCGTAGCAACTTTATTAACTTCAACCCAATCTATTTTGTGCTAGATCCGTTCAGTGTGTTGAGGGAGATATCGAAGAATATGCCGATGCCGCTACTGCCTACAGCGCCTACTAGGATATTGGTGCCCAACAACGCGGTGACGATACTTGAGGGGGATAGGCTGATCATACAGTACGAAGGCCGTACTATAGAATACCCGATCCCTATGTTCGCCACGGTCAAGCGCGAGATCCTTCCGAACGGCTTCATAGAATACATCATATACGTGGTTCCGCCGCTCCAGCAACAGCCTCAATAAATATTTATAAACCCACAGTTTTTCCGGTATATGCCTCAGTTGAAGAAAGTGCTGAGAAGCATAGGCCAGCTCGAATATCTGCTGACCAACGATCTGAAGCCGTATGAATCGCCCGTGCAACCGGGGTATTTGTTCACAGACAGCGAGGATTTAATCAACTCCGTGTGCAAGCACGGCGTTGTTGAGCCCATAGTGGCCGTCACCGATTCTAACAATCCCGGCAAGTACTTGATCATCGACGGCGTCAGGCGCTGGAGAGCGGCGGTTAGGTGCGGCCACGACAGGATACCCGTCTACCTGCTCAAGCTCGATCTGGCCAACCCCGAGCATGTGCCCATAATAGATGCACTGTCGATAACGCTGAGGTACACGACGCGCCTTATGGACGACTCGGCCATGGATATGCGCGTAATGAGCAGGGTGATCGGCTTCATATTGATGAATATAGGCGACGATGCATTGATTCAACTAAAACAGGGATCGATACCATCAGTGGCGGTCAACATGCTGGCCGATTTGGTCGGAATATCAACGTCGACCGCGTACAGGTGGATACAGAGGATGGTGAACGAGATGCCAGAGACGCTTATATCCGTGCTGAGATCCCGCGGCCTCATAAAGGACGTTGAGTCCGTTCAACGTCCACAGCCACAGCCGCAACAACAGCCGTCCCCATCGCCGCAACAAGTCCAGATTACAGTTCAACAGCCGACCCAGCAGGCCGCCGCGGCTCAGCAGGTTCAGACGCAACAGAGCGCGGCCGCTACTGAGAGCAAGCCGGTGGTGATAACCATAGAGACCAAGAAGCAGGAAGCAGTTGAGGCGCCTCAGCCGCCTGAGTTGATAATGTGCGGCGGCAACTCGGTAAGGCGCGATATATACGATATGGCGCTGAACGACGACGAGCTGGGGCCGTACATGATCACGCTGTGCAGGAAGGGGCTGGTGTCCGACGACATAATTATGCGCATAATCAATGCCCCTAAGCAGGCGAAGCGGCGCTTTATAGACGAGAACCTGAATATACTCGCCAACAGGGTGAACATCCCGGTGCCTACGACCACGGTAAAGCGCATATCGGAGATCGCATCGCTGTACAGGACTTCTCAGCAGGACATATTCGCCAAGCTGGGCATGCTGATGTATGCCGTAGTTCGCATAATCGAGGAGGATAGGGACGTCGCCAACAGGCCGATTATTGCTAAACTTGATGAGGTTTCGCGGTATGCGTTCGGCGAGCTGGATGAGCTTAAGGGCAAGCTCAAGTCGTTCATCGAGCTGATCACCGAGCGCCAGTAAGCCGGGCATAGTTAGCAATAAAGCTTTTATTTTTGCTAATTACTTAACCATATGCCCGTCGTAGGCATACTCGGGAAGATACGCCGCGTCGGCAAGGATTATGTGACCATATACGTATACGCCAAGTACGGCGGCAACGAGCTTAAGCGTTATCTGGGATCCGAGGTGATCGGTCTGATCGAGGTCAAACAGCAAAGCGATAAGTAGCCATGTTTTATTCTGCGTCGAGTTAAATGGCTATGTCGCTCATGTCCGCAGACGGCGTCAGCCGCTACTGGATCATCTACGACAGCAACAACAACATCCTGCCGCCGCGTAGATACGACGACGCGCCGCGTCAGGACATCATAGTGGAGAACACGGTGGAGGCGCTTAAGCGTGAATACAGATTCGTAATAGTACGCGCGGGCACGGGGTCGGGCAAATCGCTCATCACCATGTCTGCGGTGGGCTCGTATATAATGCCCACCAGGGGCCGCACGTCGGCGCGCAACCGCGGCATTGTGCTGACGCCGACTAATGCCCTTGCAAATCAATACTATCAGGACTTCATGAGGGGCAGGTACAGCTTGGTGCGCGACGGCATGCAACTATCGGTAGCCGTGCTGTTCGGCAAGGAGAAGTACCAGTGCGCCGCAGATCCCAAGGTAAACGTGCTGAACGCCAAATGTAGCTACGGCAGTTACGCGCAGAGGTTCAAATGCCCCATGTACAAGCCCGTGGTCACGCAGGACGTATACGCCATGCTGTCTACTGCGTATAAGGTCAACGCTGTGCCGTATGAGTGCGTCAGCGGCACGTGCTACTATATAATGCGCAACGCGACCGGGTGCAAGTACTACGACGACTTGGCCCAGTACATATCGTCGTCGATAATAGTCACCAACCCGTGGAAGTTCACGATCGAGTTCGAGAAGGGCACCCTGCCGTCCCACGTGGTCACCGCCATAGATGAGTTCGATTCAGTCCTCATGTCCATGATTCCCATGATCATGCTGGATACAGCATACGTGAATCAGCTGATATCCAGGTACAACATGCATACGCACAGATCAGCTGTGAAGCTGTTGGAATACGTCCGCAACACCAACGTTGAGCCGTACGATGTGTTCCATCAGTTCATAGAATTCATCAATGCCGCCCGCGAGATATCGTATACAGATTACAAGAACTGCATGGAGAGCAATCAGGATCCATCCCACTGCGGAAGATATATAGAGCTGATACAAGACATCACCGCGCTCGACAGGAAGCTACGCATAGCGTTCACCTCGGTTAGGGCGTTCAGGCACAAGGGCAAGGTCGTGATCGTGGGCGACATGAGGTCGTTCATGCGCAACATGAGCTATAAGGTGCTTCTGGTCAGCGCCACGCTTCTGCCTGCCGACATATTGGAGAGGATGGGCATCGACTCGTACTACATAGTGGAGGGGCCTAAGCGCATACGCGGCAAGGCGTATGCCGTCATAGCCCCTACGGTGGTCAACGCCTCCAAGATGAACATAACCACCGATCCCGAGTTCGCGGCCACCTACGCCAAGGCGTTCCGCGATGCCGTGGCGGTCGCACTGCACTACAAGCCCACGTTCATCCCGGTTCATGCGTATTGGATATTCTCCCATCCCCTGGTCAAGGCGGCGCTTAGAGAGGTCGTTGATGTGGACGATGCCTTCGATACAAACGGCGCTAAGATCATGGAGATGCGCGACGGCAAGCGCGATGTGGTCATATCGGCGTTCGCCACCCGCGGCATCGATATGTCCTACGACAGATGCCGCTCGGTGGTCATACCCAAGTTGCCGGTGCCCGACGTAGATACGGCCGAAATAATAGCCACGGTGTTCGGCGAGCGCACGAGGGAGGTTCTGGACTACCTCACCATGACCAACCTGTACCACACCATATCCAGGGCCATACGCGGCGACGGCGACTGGGCAGTGATAATATCGCCGGATATACGCACGTATATACATCTGCGCAAGCTACAGCTACAGGGATATCTTAACATCGAGTGGTACGCCGCGCCTGCGCCTACGCGCGGCACAGTCGAGGATCTGTCCAAATACCTCAGCATAGAGAGCGTGAACGGCGCGGTCAAGTTCAAGGTGCCCGACGAGGTCAAGCAGATCATAGAGCAGACCGAGCTGAACCAGCAAGATCAGCTGGAGTCCGAATACGCGAACCTGAAGGCGGTCGAGATAAAGGATGAGCCCCAGAACGCCGCCGAAGCGGGCGGAGGCGCAGTGCCGAACGGAGACGCCGCATCGGATGGAGCCCATGCTCCGAGCTCGGCGGGCGCCGCTGAAGCTACTGCCGACGGCGCCGATAACTCAAGCGTCCAGGCCCAGCATTAAATTTTTTATTCAACATCCTTTCGAGCACATGTTCAATATAGTTACACAAATTATAGACGGCATCCCATTCACGGTGGTTTCGCCGCACAGGTGCGACAGCCAGAACAAGGTCATAGTGCTCACCCGCAAGGAGCTGGCCGAACGCGCAGTGGCCTCGATCATGAGGTACATACCTGCCTGCATGTACTACGTGTTCTATCGGCCTGTGAACGAGCAGGCGATTCAGGCATTTGCGAAGATAAGCAATACGATCGTGGCCGGCACGCACTGCATGACCGTGATAGAACTGCTGAACCGGGGGTTCAAGGTATATGCGTTCAAGATATCGGATGAGGGCGAGATGGTCGAGCTGAGGCTCATGGAGAAGGTGGTCTCTAAGGTCGTGTGGACTAAGCTCGACTCTACGAAATCTTTTTAAATGGACTAACTCAAACCTCCATGCCCAGGAAGAGGGAGGAGGAGCAGGAACAGACGCAGATCGAGTTCATACCGGCCAGCGAAATTCCCGACCGCAAGGCCGTGCCTACGGGGGTGCCCAGCATAGACAACGTAATGCCGTTCTACCTAGGAACTGCGTATGGCTTTGCTGGAAAGCCGGGCATGGGCAAGACGAGGCTGTCGTACCAGCTGGCCGTGTCGGCGATAGCCCGCTACGGAGGCAACATACTGATATACGACTTCGACAGGTCGCTGAACAAACAGCTGTTGCTGGCCCTAGGCAAGAGGTTCAACGTTCCCGATATACTCAACCGCGTATACGTGCCGAAGTACTCCCTGCTACAGAACCAGGACTTCTTCCTCACCATACCGTCGCAGGTGCAGTACATGATCACGTCCCACGACATCCGCGCGATCATATTCGACACCATAACCGTGGCGCGCAAGATGCTGTGGCCCGGCCGCGAGAATCTGGCTGAGGCACAGCAGAAGATAGGGTCTGTCATCAACAGGGTGAAGGCCATGTTGACGGATCAAATAGCGATACTGAACATACAGGTGATGCAGAGGCCCGACCAGATGGGCAAGATAGAGTATATCGGCGGGCCCACGGTGGGCCACGCCGTGGAGATGTTCATGTTCAAGCCCAGCCCCCAGGAGGAGAACAGGCGCCTGCTCATAGCGTATGAGGTGTCGTATCTTGAGGGAGGTCTGTCGACGACGTTCACGATATGCAACGAGGGGATATGCTAGCGGCTAACTAGGTCGGCGAGCATCATCTCAAGCTCAGCTAGGCTGTTAACTCTGAACACCCTCCAGTGCTTTTCCCTGCTCCACAGCTTAACCCTCTCGTTTGCCTGCCTCTCGTATACGGGCACCCTGTCCACCAAGTCTACCACTACGCCGAACTTCTTGTCCTGCCACGGCCTGGTCAAGCGTCCCGGCACCTGGATCACCTCGACCCTGCTCCTGCCGGCTGTGGCGTGTATGGCCGACTGCACGCATGGCACGTCCAGCCCCTCGCGGCCGACCGTGGTTATCGCGAAGCCGTACAGCCTGCGGCCCACCTGCTGGGTGCACAAGGTGTCCAGCAACAGCCTGCGCGTATCCGTATTTATTTCGGAGCTTATCTTGATGAACATGTTTCCTGTCACCTTGTTGATGAGGTCTATGTGCTCGATCTCCTTGGCGTATACCATGATGGGGTTCAGGTTCAGCCTTGCCAGCAACTTGGCTATTTGGCCTATGAACTGAGCCCTGACTGGGTTCATCCAGACCTTGCGCTTTATGTTGTTGTAGTCCTTCCTGTTGGCTAGCTTGCCGTGCTGTAGCGATACCGGCGTGTATATCTGGAATATGTATATAGGCACCAGGTAGCCCCGCTCGATCAGCTCGCTCGACAGCACGCGCCTAGGCGCTATGTCGCCCGATATGGCGTATATCACCTCGTCCAAGTTCTCGGTGTGGTAGGGAGTCGCCGACATGGACAGGATGAACGCGTGGGGCAGATTTTTGGTCACAGAGATGAGCATCTTTGCGGGCAGGTGCTGGGACTCATCGAATATGAACAGGCCTACGTTCGAGAACAGATCGTACAGATATCCCTTCTTCTGCTTTATGGCCTTATAGAGGGATGCGGCCGTGGTGGCCAGCACGGCCCCGCGGCGCTTCTCCGAGCCAGTCCACATGCCTATGGATATCCCCATCTTCCGGCACACGCGCACGAACTGAACCAGCAGATCAGTGGGCAACGCCGCATATATCACAGGCGCGCCCAGCATGGAGAAGTGGGCCGCCGCGGCGCACCCTATCCACGTCTTGCCGCCGCCAGTGGCCACCTCTATCGTGGCGCTCCCTATTTTGCGCATCTGCATCAGCGCTGACTGCAACACCTCCTGCTGGTAGTCCCTGAGGTATTGGGCGTACATGGGAAACAGCGTGGGATCGAGCCACGGGGCGAAGGGCTGTATCTTGAACCCGATGCGCTCAAGCCTCAGCCCGAAGCCCCTCGGTATCAGGTATTTATCGCCCTCCCTCTTCCACAGCCTGTATATCGTCTTTCTGTGCCTGAACGCCGCTATGGAGTCCGCCATTGCGTCGTTCATCCTGTCCGCCGATACGCAGTAGGCGTTGGGCCTGCACAGCACGGCGTCGTAGCCGCCTGGGCTCAGGGCGTGCAGGGCCTCATACATCAGCTTGGCGGCGGATGCGGCTACGGCATCGATGTGCACGGCATTTTTTGGCGAAACACTTATAAGTATATTCAGCTTTACGCATCAATGCAGGTTATTGTAACAAAGAGCGGCCGCGTACTTATACGCGACGACGGCAATACATCTGTAACCATCATCAGCGAAGATGTCTAACGAGCTTGAGCCGCTCTCCATCTCATATATACCGCTGATAAACAAGGCGTACTACCAATACCTGGTGCCTATAAAGGTCAAGCTTGTAGTCAGGCAGAAGCGGGGCGAATTCGACGCCGAATATCAAGGAGGCATAGCGACGTATTACTACTCAGACCGCGTCTCCGAGGACTCCATAAACCGCGTGTTCGCCACGCTGTCCATCGCCGCCATGAACAAGCTCAACAGCGTCGTTGATGTGGGCAAGGTTTTGCCCAACGCAGTGCCGGCCGACCTGAGGAGCTTTACCGTTATCGGTGAGCTCTACTCGGTGGTGCCCCTCTGGCTTATGACCAACAGCACGTGGCCTTGGCACATGTACAGTGCACTCACATCCATGCAGGTGCTTGGCCCCGTCAGCGATGGCGCGTATAAGATGGCGGCCGATGCGGCCTCGGCCGTAAGAAGGGCGGCGGCAGTGTCGGCGCATAGGGTGGATCTGTGCGCCGGCAGTAGAGGCGCGGTAGTGTACGTATATCCGCCGTACGGCTCCACGTACAGCGAGTTCGTCAACAAATACGTATACGGCGAAAACCGAGTGGAGTACTTCGTCGCGGGCGAGCGCAACGCTGAGCCCGAAGTCTGCACGTCAGTCGTGGTGATGCCCGTGGCCGATACGCTTAAGATGATCGTAATGCGCAACGACCAGCCTATGTATGACCGACTTATCTAGCGTTTTTGCGTTCGCTGAGCTCGTCGTCAAGCACGTCATCGACGCCAAGGGCCGCGACGCGGTGTTCAGGCCGTCCAACTTCATGTCCGTAAACGCGGAGCTGATATCCTTGATACAGGAGCTCAGCGCGAGGGGATACCTCAGCAAGACCAGGAACAGCAAGGGCGTGAGGATACGCATACATCCCGACTCCCCGCTGTATAGATATGTAGTTCAGGCATGCGCCGGCTCTACGTCGGTCAACTGCACGAAGCAGGTGGCCGAATACCTGTACCGTTTTTTGTAGGCCCTCAACGGGCCAAATCTTTATAAACCCAATAATTGGCCTGCGCGTGAGCTGTGCGGCTCTGTGCTACGCCGGGCTGTACGGCGACGTGGAGAAGGTGCTGAGGCAGTTATGCACCTACGGCGTGCTGTACGACAGGAGGCACATGGGCTTCAGGATCCTTGAGCAGTGCGTGGACGATCCGTGCAATGCGGCCATCTGTGAATGCAGATGCGGCAAGATCGGCGATCCAATATACGACGCGCTGGCCGATGTGGGCGCCGCGACGGCCAGCTTCATCGCCAAAAGGGTCGGCAGGAACTACTACGCGGTGGTCAGGAGGCTGGAGGAGCTGGCGGCGCAGGGGCTCGTGGATAGGCGCAACTGCGGCGGCGTCACGCTGTATTCATGTGCAAAGAGATTTTAAGCCGTAGATGCGGTCTAGCCCATGCCGTTCGACGTGTACGCGGGCACGCTGTCTCAGTATGTGAGTAGGCTGGTCAACCTGCTCACGAGCATGACCAGTAGCCCGTTTACATTGGCCGCACAGTGGAGCGGAGGCACATATCCGTGGTATGCCCTGCAGTACAACGACCCCAATGGCTATACCAACAACAACATATATATAATAATAGGGCCAACAGCATTCAGAACGACGACTAGGACTGCCAGCGGTACCTCGTATGACTCTTGGAACTGGTGTAATACAACGGGCACTCTTGGCCGTCCTGGTAATATGCACGGCATATTTGTCGGCATCGCTACGAGCTTTGATATGACCAATTTCGCTGTGCCATCTACCGCATCGCTGTATGCCACGTTCGGCATAAGGGCGTATGATTTAACTATTACATATAATGTCGGTGCTACTGCATGTAACGACACAACTATACCGTATAGATATGTGGATCTGCAGTCCACGTTCTATACCTGGTACGATCAATATGGATTTACATTTATACAAATACCGGTGAGGACTACATATAGAGATGTACCCTTTACAATGCATGTGTACCGCCTGACGCCGTTCAATACTAACATAACACAACCGTGGTGGACACTGTTTACTGATCAAACGGCTTTGAGCACCGTTATTGATACATATAATAATCCTACTAAATTTCCTACATATCCCACTAATTTATGCGGCACACTTACATATACTACGACGGCCAGTGGCTACGGTATCTGTATGGACAGCCCAACGTCGCTGAATATGCCTGCGGGCATAGCCAGCTACCTCACTGGATCTAATGTATATGTGCATACCTTCGCCAGCTCGCTGAGGCAGATGACCAGGCCGTGTCCGGGCGTGCTTGCCGACGGCCCCAGAGGGCCTATGTCATATTATATGCAGGTGAGAAGATTTCTCGATCCATCATCTAACCTCTGTACGTGGCTTCCATACGGCGAAATAGTGTATCTACCCACAGCGCTCTCCAACGTCGACGGCAAGGTCTATGCCTTTCAGCCTATAGTCAACGTCGCCCACGGTGCACACCCCTGGTCTCTTACCGGCATATTTGCCCCAATCACGACGCTACTGCCTCTGTCTTATGTCGACAGCGGCATATCGCCGGGCGACGTGCTATCGATACAGGGCAACCAATATGTGGCCGTCCAGTACAGCAATATAATGACTGGGTACAACTACGATGTATGTTTGGGCGGCGGCAACAACAACACGGTTAATTCCGACTATACGTTCTACGCCATTAGATATGCATGAGCTTTTCCTATAGCTACCAGCGCCAGATCACCGTAACCAACAGCAACTCCATAGGTCTGTACAACTACCAGGCGTGGGTAGTCGTAGACACCTCGACGCCGATATCCGGAGGCAAGATGCGGCCCGACTGCGGCGATGTGGTGTTCACCGACGCCAACAACAACGTGCTCAACGCATACGTTGAGCCCGGCACCTGCAACACCACGTCTACGCGCTTCTTCGTGGCCGTGCCGTACATAGCACCGCAGTCCTCAGCCACGCTGAACATGTACTACGGCAATCCTGCCGCAGTGAACGTGCTGTATCCCTATGATGCGCTTCTGCTCGGTGAGGATCCCACCCAGTTCTCTAAGAGCTTCTTGTACGGATCCGCATCGTACATATACCAGCAGTACATACGGCTGGTGCCCGGCAGTGGAGGTCAGTGGGGCGGCGTTGTCGGCAGAGACGGCGCCAATCCGGTGCCCGCCCCCACCAAGCCGACGGGGCTCTACGCTAAGTTCAAGTTCTACATAACGTCGTGTAGCTCCACGCCTGGAGATGCCACGTGGCTTGCGGCATACGACTCCACGTACCTCAACACGACGGAGGATATAGTGCAGGGCGGCTACCACTTCACCTTCGACTACTACCAGTCGCGGATATGCTTCACCAAGTCCACCACGGACAACGGCCCGGGCATATCGTGCTACTCCACATCCATATCGCAGAACGCGTGGCATACGGCTGAGGTCTACTTCTGGTACGACGGCACCAACGCAAACGCCCAGATATACTACGACGGCACCCAGGTGGTCAATGCCCAGGACACATCGCCGCAGAGCAACGTGGTGAACGGAACCGGCATAGTGTACATAGCCGCTAGAAACGGTGGCTACTACTGTGAATCAAGGCTGGGCGGCTTCGTAGTGGCCAAGTGGTACCCCAACGTATCCACCACAGTGGGTGACGAGGTCAGCGGCACGTTCACGGTCAATCCATACCAGATAACCGGTACACTGGTTCAGCCGGCGGCATACGGCACGCGGACGGGCACAACTATACTGTTCACGACCGGGAGACAGCTGAGCGGATACGTTGTGCCGCAGGTGCTGTCCGGTAGCAGGACGGGCACAACTATACTGTTCACGACCGGCCGCACCTTCAGCGGCATATCGCCTCAGCCCGTTAGATATGGATACAAATGCACGGCGCCATCGTACACATACCTCGCGCAGGTGTACAACGGCAACCAGCTTATAACGTCCGGCCACATTTACCTCTATCTGGCCAACCCGAAGGTATATACCGAGGCCGAGATAATCAACGGTTTGGCCATGATATGCATACCGCTGACCCCGAGCACTATACAGCAGGCCACAGTCATAGTAGTGGACTCGAACCTAAACACGTATCTGGCATCGGTATCTAACGCATCGCCGCTGTCAAGTACGGCTCAGGTGACAAGCACGCCGGTCTACACCGCGACGGTAAATATATCCTCTCAGTTATCCCTGCCTACGAAATTCACGGTAGATATAACGCAATTCAAACAATAACATTTTAAGTAATATCGCGGCTCATATGCACATGGACTACGCGGCGTTCGTCGGGCAGACCCACGTGGCGGCGGCATCCATAGTGTTCGGCTTTGCGCTGGGCTGGATAGTGGGCTACTACGGCCGCAGGAACGCATCGAGCCAGATGGCGCTGGCATCCATCGCGCTTGCCGCACTGTCTCTGCTTCCAATTCAGGACGCCGTGAATGCATTCCTTTGGTTTTTCTCCCTGGTGGCCAGCGGATTCGCGGCCGGCAACGGATTCGGCGCCTGGTACAGCGACTACAAGCAGACGGTAGCCCAGCTTGAGCAGGAGATCGAGGCGGTGAGGACGACGATTCAGCAGGTAGCGGTGTTCCTGATCAAGGCACAGCCGTATACGGCCAAACAGAGCGAGAAGGAGCATCTTTAAATTTCCGCGGCAACGGCCGGGTATGGACGTCTTGATGGCGATATCTCTTGCGCTCCTTCTATTCTCAGTATGGGCGCGGCTGACGTCTGCGCGCAAGATAAGAACAGTATCTCGAATAGACGACGACATAACCAGACTGTACGAGTTCATGCGCAACTACGGAGATCCGATACACATATCTTTGGGCATATACGTGGCCAAGCTGTTCTACTTAGCCGCCGTATCCAATATAGCAGTGGCGCTGACCCTATCGGCCTTATATGCGATCTACCAAATCGTGGAGCAGGACAACTCAGCGCCTAAGGACATAGCCGTATATACCGCGAGCTTGGCGGTGGCATATGCGTACTACTCGGGGATACCGATGCCGGTGCACTTATTGAAGGCATAATCCATGATCGTCTATTCAATTCCGCCCTATCCTAATATGACGTATGAATACCTTCTGATCAACGCATACCACGAATTCACGTTGCGCTACGTCAACAGAAAATCGGCCAGCGCCATCAAATCCCTCATACTGGACTCGGGCGTTCACAGCATTTTCCACAGGTTCAAGCTGAAGGAGTATCCGGGCGGATACCAGAGTTGGATAGAGCGTGTGGTGAACCTGTGGAGCGCGGTGTCCAAGCTGGTCGATGACAGCTATGCAGTCGTGCCCGACTATCCGGCAGATTATGAGGGCAACGAAATAGAGGACAACGTGGAGCGCACCCTCCGAAACATCGAGTACGCCATCAGCAGATATCCACATGTTCGGTGGATCATCCCGCTACAGGGCAAAAAGGACGACGTCACATCGATCATCAAGTCGTTGGAGTATGTTGAGGATTTAGGCGTGCTTGAATGCTTCAACTATATAGCTATCTCTCCAACATGCTCCACATATAAAACAAAATTTTTGATTAATGTAGCAAAGGCAATTTTGAAACGCGTCAAACGAATCGAGAGAAACCGGCGCCGCATCAAGATCCACATGTTCGGCACCACCATGAAGGCATGGCGGTATTTGGCGCCTCTAATCGACTCCACTGACTCCGTGGTCAGCAACTACCTGTGCATGTACACCTTAGGAAGGATGTGCACCAAGAAATCGGAAAAGGAATCGGCATGGCGCATGTTTCTTGAAAGGGCCTCACAAGTAGCCGCAATCTCCCGACTCTAACCTCCTCCCCGCCCTAAAGGACGGAGAGGAGGTCAGGAAAAACGTTTAGGGCTTGAAGATCAGATTTCGTCCAAAAGCTTCTTAGCGGATTTTATGTGTTCGTAAACTGCGCCCATCAACGAGTCCGTGCTGGAGGACGCGAGCGCAGACTCCAGATTTATTTCGGCCTCAGTTAGCTCCAACCTCGCCATTATAATATTGTCCTTGATCGCATACAATTTAGCATAATAATTAGTATGATAATAATTATCTGTTATGAACCATGCCATAAATACATCATATACTGCAGTTATAATAAATGCAAATGCTTTAGTCGCCACATCGTAATGTGGCACTGCTACGATGTAGAGCGTTAAGGAATTCGTCAGGATCAGCGCTATGGCATATCCTATGGTCTTCAGCGCAGATGCGGCGATGCGTATCAGCCGGTTGTTCTTGCTCATGTGCGGAGGAACGCATCGGTATTTAGGTTTTAAACCCGAGGCGGGATGCCGGTCGAGCCGCTTAGGCAATCTTTTTAAACCGTTGTTCGGTCACGGCCATGGGCATATACAGCGAGTTGCCGTTGCCCAAGACGCTTATAGTGGCCGGCACGAATAAGCTGGCCCAGTTCGGCCGGCTCATCAAGCTCTTAGTGCCGGCCATACCGTGGAATCCTCCCAGATCGCCGCTGAACGCAGTGCTTAGATATATATCCACCGCGCTGGATCACGCGTGCGGCAGTTCGCTTGACTGTATGTACCGCATGGCCGACGGCAAGATAGCCACACCCCCCGTCGGCAATGTGGAGGACTTCATATACGGCAGGGGCGCAGGCATAAGGGCGTTCCGCGGATATGGAGCGATAGACGCCGTATACGATATAGGACGTAGCGGCGCTACGGCCGTGCTCAAGGTCGGCGGCTACACGATAGCCACAGCGCATGCGGACGGCCGCAATGCGGTCGCCGTGTTCAAGTCACAGCCCCATCCTGCGCCTACGCTGTCCGTCAGCGCCCGCATAGACCTGCCTAACCTAAGCTTCTTCAGCGTAGATGTGGATAGGAGGATATACGACCTAGTCCAGCCTACGTGCCGGTCGAGCTACATAATGGCGTCCGCCAAGGGCGGCTGGATATATGTGTGCGGCGTTCCCGCACTGCGCGCCGCTACCCTGTTCAGCTACAACCTGCCCGCATATCCGCTCGACTGGAACACCATGTCATCAGCCGCGGCGCCGTCGGACGTGCTTCCGCTGTACGTATACCTGTCGCGGCGGCTGTTGAGCGCGGCCCTCAGGCACTGCTATAAGGTCGAGAAGTCCGACGGATGCGTTAAGCTGGTGCGCGCGTGCCCCCGCTACGATGACCTGGTCAGGCCCAACAGCTACCATCCATATGCGCCCATCAACGTATACAACGCCGTGGCTGAGCTGGTCGGCTTCATGCCCACGGCGGTATCCAGCGAATGCGTGCCCGGCGGCGTGCAGGCGGTGGATCCATACGGCTTCATATATGAGTACGAGCCGAAGCCGGTGAGGGCCCGGAGCGCGGAGGAGCCGCCCCATCCGGCCCTCAACGATTTGTTCACGGCCTTGGGAGCCCGGCCGCCTGCATCGTACATGCCCATAGCGTGCGCCATAGGAAAGGCGCGGTGCAAGGTCAAGCCGTCGCTTGAGGACGCCGCTAGGGCCGTGTGCCTATCCGCATTGGGCCCCAGGTGCAACGACGTGGCGCAGGCCCTCATAATAGCCGTCCTGTTCAACATGGTTCCCGTGATATCTAAATATCCGCTGGAGATACCGGCCAGCTGGATGCCCATGGCGGTGCAGATGTCGCAGATGACCGGCAGGCATTACTCTCACTTCCTCAAGCCATGGCCCATGTACTGCGTGAAGGGCGATGCGGCATCCCCGGTGCCGTATGAAACCGCACAGCGCTACATCATGAGCGATATAGTCGAGACCGCGTACAACATCAAGCTGAACGGCCTCTGCGATGCTGTGACGTACATCGCTATGGGCATGGACAGGGAGGGGAGGCCCAACGTGCACGTAGAGGTGGCCGAATAATATACCCCCTCCTGCAGATAATATGGCCAAGGTCGATAAGGACGAGGTGGTGCGGTATATAGCTGAGCGCGGCCCCACGCCGAACGACGAGCTCGTAGCGAGGTTCGGCCCTCAGGTGCGCAATACGGTGTACTACCTGATCAAGAAGGGCGTCATATGCATAGATGGGCGCAACGGCATTAAGCCCATCTACGTGCTGTGCGGCGGCGATAGGGAAAAGATCGGAGCCACCTGCAGGGATATGCTGTCGAAGAAATCCACGCGCAGTTTCGAGATGGCCCACAGGGTGCTGTCTATACTGATGAAGCACGGATGCGTCTCTAAATCGTTGCTGGTCAGGCAGTACGGCATGTCGTTTACATCGGCATATACCGCTCTTGAGTTCTTGGAGCACTGCGGCAAGGTCTCGAAACGCGTTTTCGGCAGGCAGAAGATATGGTGCCTGCACGGATTGGGGCAGGATTTAGTGTACATATATCCCAACGGCATGACTATAACGATAGATGACGTGAGGCGCGCCCTATGCAGTGCGATATCCAAGGCCCGCGGAAACACGATATCTTTGCGGCTTAAGCCGCTACTGGACTACATAGTTAAGTACGACGACAAGAGGGCATCGAACAGCGCGGCATATTCGGCGATATTGGCCGCGGCGCGCGTGCTCCTCGACGGGGCGCTGTTGCGCATCGCAAAGTTTGCCAAGAAGAGGCAGGCGATCGTGATAGACAGAAATAAGGCCAGGCAGAAGCTGTGCCAAGTAAACTTTTTAAACCATTTTCCTCCTCCCTCCATGGCCTACACGGTCAAAGAGGATAGACGGTATGTGCGGATCACCAGGGAGGTTGTGCTCAACAAAATTATCGATAACATACGCAGAGCGCGCGGCGGCAGATATCTTCTGCGCCCGCGCACCATAGCCCACCAGCTCGGCATAGATGGCGGGCCTGAGTATATCGCTGTGCGCAGGCTGGTGCATGACATCGCCGCCAACGAGCTGGCCAAGTGCATAGTCGGCCAGCTTAAGACCTCGAAGGGGCCGGCATATGAGGTGAACGTCAGGCTGGCCAAGCTCATGTTCTCCAGCTGAGCCGGGGCCGAAATCTTTTTAAACACGTGTTTTCCCAACTCCATGGCAAAGGTAACGCTTAGGAAGGTGCACGGGAAGACGGTGCCGGCGCTGATCGTCAGGAAGCAGGAGGGCGGATTATACAATATGAGCCGCGCTCGCGTGGTTGTGCGTATAGGCAACGACGAACTGGAAATGTACGTATATCGCAACGGAATGAAGGGAAACACCGCCACGTTTATTCCCTACGACAACTACAAGTCGCTTCTAACGCCATATGCAGGCCAGACCGCAGTGATCAAGGACGCCGCACCGATAAATGAGCCGCCCATACGCACTCAGCAGAACGACATAAGCACCGATATAGAGGTGTTGCGCAACAAGGTCATCAAGCTCACAATGGAGCTTGAGAACTGCCGCAAGCAGGTGTCGATGCTGATGAGCGCGATCGAAAGGCTATGAGCGTCAAGCTGGTTAGGGCATCAATACGCTACTGGCCTTCGGTAGGCTATGTGATGTACTTCGATTCCGATCAGTCTAGGCACCTGCGTAGGATAAAGTACGCTGAGTTCACGATAGATGCGGACGGCATGGAATATACCATCCTTGGCCGCGTGACGTGGTCTAGGAACAACGCGATAGTCAAGATAAACGATCCAGAGGTTCAGAAGTTCGTCGATAAGACGGTCAAGGTGATCGTGAAGCCGGTAGATGTCGGCTTCATCCCTAAGGCCAGCTCGGATAAGGAGATCGTGGAGCTCAGAATCCAGCTTGAGCAGTGCCGCAAGAAGCTGGAGGTGTACGCCTCACTGCTGAAGTCGTTGCTGGGCGCGGCCGAGGGTCAGTAATCTTTTTAAACCCACAATTCTTTAGGCCTATGGCTCAAACGGCCTTGGACTTATCCAAGATCGCCGACTACCTAATCGAGATGGTCGGCGAGTTCTCCGATGATGACGTGTACGTGCTCAAGCGCCCTGTCGGCAGGATGTACATAGTTGCCGAACGCACGCTCAGCGGTGCTATAAGCGCATCGATACAGCATCAGAGCGACGAAGACGATGAAGATGCGCACGTGCTTTTCACCATGAGCGCATCCCTAGATAAATTCACGAGGATGTACCACAATCTGCACAACGTAGATGGCAGTAAATGCAGGACGTGGTTTGTATTCATAAGGGATCTGGATAGATTGGGAATATACATCAATATGCCCGATGGCGGAACGTTCAAGATCAGCGGCAATTCTGTGTGGTATTCAGACCGCAGATCATCCGTGATGATATCGGACGCCGAATTCGCCCCTCTGATGGCCGCGGTCGTGGACTGCCCTCAGCCGTTCGACATCATGCGCACCGCCCTGCGCGACGTGTTCGCGCGCAACGTCAGCGAGATCATGGGCACGTGGCGCGGTTGCGACGTCCGCATCACCAGGGACGGCATAACCGCCACATCCGATACTGCATCTATAGAGTCCGTCCGCGTGCCCTGGAACTCCACACTGCAGGATGTACTGCATGCCGTTAAGTTGCTATGCTGACCGTATCGATACACAGTCTAATAGGTGCTATGTCTAATGTAAAGTACTATGTGAATAAGGGGTACAGCTTCGTGCGCATATCGAACTCATCAATCAGCGTGCGCGTCAACGTCGATGAGAGCATGGTGGACATCCACAGCAAATACCTAAGCGTCGTGATCTACTTGGACAGCCAAGACCGCCTGTTTGACTTTATAACTATAACGAGCGATCCGGACTTCGTGAACATAGTTGCACAGAGGCTGAGAGGATACGAGTGCTATGAGCGCTGGCTGTCGTTGCGCGAATCGGGGCAAGGCCAGTTCGCGGTCTCCAATGTGATTATAGAGCCGCACAGGGTGCGCTTCGGCGTAAATGTGGCCTACGGCGAGTTCATACCAGTTTTACTCTATTTGATGAAGCTACAGCACGTCCAGTGCACTGAGGTCAACATCGACGAGGACGCCCTGTGATATGTCCAGGCGCAGGAGCCGCAGGACGTATGAGCACATGAATTCAGTACTTTCCCTAGTCCGTAAGAACGGATGCATGACTATGTCGCAGGTTATGAATGCGCTATCCCTCTCCCACTCCCACGTGTATTATATATCTAAGGACATGGCGAACGCTGGCATGATCAGCATGATTGTGATAGGCAAAATCGCTGTGCTGTGCGCAGATGAGGACAGGGCCAAGCGGTATATCGACGAGATCGCCGAGATGGTGCACGACATCGCCTGCAGAAACGGCGCTAAGTTCATATGGCCATCCAAACTGTTGGACATGATGGATGTAAAACAGAGGCGGAAGATGGAGCAGTATGTGGGCACGAGGATAACTGGGCGCATAGGCTACATCCCATCGGTGCTGGCATTCCTCGGCGCAGTCATGAGGCGGATCTACGGCAATCCGCAGAGGTACAGGGATCACCACATGTACGTCACGAACTGCAACAAGAAGCTCAGGGCGGGACATGTCTGACTTCATCAACATCATCAGGCGGCTGGCATCAGGCGATGCGAGGGCCGCATTTGAGCTCATAGCCGCCATCAATCAGGAGGTGTTCGACCAGCTGATGAACCAGCAGGCGCTACTCAGCAAAGCGGCCGCGCCGCGGCATATGCGCCCCGCCGCATCACGCAGTGCGCCATATGGCTCCGCCTCGGATGTGGACATCTTCAGATCCGACGGCCGCGTGATGATAACGGCGTACGGCAACTCGATATCTGTCGGAAGCGACGGCTCGGTGTATATAGACGGACGGCCCATAGGGATATGCGTATCGGAGGTGTACGCCAAGTCGGCCAAAAACGGCGTCGTTCACTTGGAGGGAAAAGAGTGCTAGTCTACGATCCACTCACTCGCGATATACGGCCACGGGATCATCCGTCTAGGAGGCAGGATTTCGGCGAGCCTGTCTAGATCTGCAAGGTTGGGATTCCGCCTTCTAGCATCCTCGATAACCGAATTTACGAATTCCGCTAGACTAGGAGTCCCACACGCCCTCATGAAAAGTTTCGAACGATCAGTATAAAACCTTGATGATCAATCATCTAACACCTCCAAGATGCGGCGTGTGTGGCGCGTGTACGCGTTGGCCGCATTGATCATTTTGGCGATCGCCACGGCGCCGCATGCGAATTCTATGATGCCGTCTATGCTGATTTTGATCTTCTTAAGGAGCTCCGCGGCGACGTCCTCCCTGGAGCGGGCCAGCGCTATCGCGGCCAGCATGAAGATCATCGCATCGCGCGTAATGCCGCCGGCGAACCCCATATATGAATAACCGAGCAGGATAAGCGCGCTTTTCCTAGGCCCTTCACGCTCGCAGGCAACCATGAACATCGCGCTGGCCAACGCGCTGGCCAGCTTGCTCAGAGCATCGCGGGGCCGCGCGATCATCGAGCCAGGCAGTATTCTGAGCAGTGTGGGATTATGCGCTAATTCCTCGCTGAACCTGTTCAGATAGCTGTCATCCGCACTGCTTGCAATGCTCGCGGCCTCATTGTAATATTCATCTACATCATCAACAACCCCCGTCAATAGATCGTCGTAGAAGCTCCTAACCAGGCCGTGGAGCCCCACGTAGATGTTGGCAAGCACATCGTACATGGCTAGAATCACCTCCCTCACCGATCCGCTCATTCCCTCGGTTATTTCCTCGATCGCCGACCGGGACATGCCGAAACGATGTTAAATTTTTTAAATCTTACCTTCCCCGTCCAGGCCCGAAACCTTTTTAAACCCCTCCCCTCCCCCTCACATGCCCTCCCTGACCGAGTTCGCCAAGCAGAGGTTCGCGAGGGGCCCGGCACTGCCTCCGTTCGCCCCTGTGTTCGCCTCGATGCGCCACTACCGCGAGGCGTTCACCGATGCGCACTACATCGACGAGGGCCCGCGCATGACCGTGGGCCAGGAGTGGGAGTACTACCGCCCGCTCCAGCTCCAGCCTCAGTCCATGGGGTATATGGCCTTATGGCGCCGCGCGTGGATGCTGTCGGGCCATTGGGACGGATCAGGAGAAGACCTCTACGAGCTGTCGCTACCTCCCGTCGACGTGCCGGCCGACTATTTAGACCCATCTCCGCTGGGCTATCCAACCGCGCTCCTGTTCCTGCTCGACGTGCCCATATACGAGCACGGCGTGGCCGGCAGGCACGTCCACGTGACGCCCGTGCTGAGCGACGCGCCTGCATCCAAGGCGCTGAGGTGCTCGGCGCCGCTCATGGCGGCCCGCGTGGAGTACAGGAACGGCTCGATAACGCCCGTGTTCCGCGAGTCGATCAGCCGCTACTCGTACTTCGTAGACCGCATAGAGGAGTCGCACTACGCGGCCGTGAACCGCAACCCCGCCGACTCCGGCAAGCCCCTCACGATCGAGATAAGGACTGCCGAGACGCCTCCGATCATATCCGGCATAGGCGCGTGGGTCGCGTTCAACGCCATGCGCGGCAGGCCGCCTCGGGCCTGCGAATACGCAGACCGCATATCGTTCTACTCGCACCTTGCCGACGAGGCCTGCAGGGACGAGTACTGCCGCGACCTCCTTGAGGCGTACCGCCAGCTGATCGAGGAGCGGGGCGTGTACATACAGTCGTGGCGCTCGTTCAAGCCCATGTACGAGTTCATATACAACCACGTGGCGCACTTGATAGACGTAGCCGAGTCGATGCGCTCGGTCGAGGTCAAGCGGATAGGGAGGAACAGGGCCACGTGCTACCGTTGCAACAACATGCCCGACGACATAATGGACGTGCTCCCCACGACGTACGAGCGCCTGCTGGAGGCTCTGTGATGCGTCGGAGCGGCCCCACGGCGCTTCACTCCCTCTTTACGTGAGTAGAGTCAACTACAGGATATTTTTAAACGGCGGATGCCCCTCGGCGATCCGCCCAGCGGCCCCAGGGCCGAAACCTTTAAAAACCCCCTCTCCCCCTCACCCATGCCCTACAGAACCCAGATCAGGCTGAACGACGGCACGGAGTTGGAGCTGGCCTGCACCGGCGCAGGCCAGCCCTCCTCGAACAGAACGCTGTCGGACGAGCTGTATCTGTGCCTCACCGAGGGCGCCTGCAGTATGGACGAGCAGTCGCTGTATCTCCATATAGCCCAGGCGTACGGCGCTGATATATGCTACGCGCGGCGCGGCCAGACCGCGTACATATACAGCCCATCCGCCATGCGCCTGTACGTCGTGGAGTCCCACGCGCGCTACGGGGTGGCCAGGTGCCGCTCCGATCAGCGGAGCGCGGTCTGCGGGAGCCCGGAGATGCGCGACGTTGAGCTTGCATACTCGTACGCCTCACTGCCAGGCTCGGATGTGAAGGAGTCGCCGTTCATAGTTGCGCCGGATCTTGCGTATCCCGCGATAATGAGCAGGATAGGCAGGTACATGCCCAGGCTGTCCCCCGACGCGTCCAGGCCCCACGCGTACATGGCCATGCCGCGCGATCTAGGCGAGCTCGACGCCGCGGTTCAGCGCCTCAAGTCCATATACGGCGAAATATCTAGGAGCGGATGCGCCGACGAGGATCTGCCCCTGTTCGTCAGGAACGTGCCCAGGTGCAACAGCATAGATGCGCCTGTGATCGACGAGGTGGAGGCATGAGCGCGGAGCGCAGGGTCGTCGTGGCCAAGCGCTTAGACCTCACGAACGAGGTCGACATGCAGGCCGACATAGAGCCCGTCGTGGCCAAGTCGCTCGACCTGCTGACCGCGCTGTTCGGGGAGCCATGTGCGGCATAACCGCGGTGTTTGCCCGCGACGCCGTAGATGAGGTGGTGCGGCAGGAGTTCTTCAGGATATGGCGGCTCCAGTCGCTGAGGGGCACGGACGCCGCCGGCATATTCGCCATCGTGCAGGATAAGGGCGGCGACCGCTACATCTACTACACCAAGGCCGCCGTGTCCTCAGCCTCGCTCGCCCCGTTCGTGATGCGCGACATGGAGAAGCGCGGCCTCAGGATAGTGGCCGCCATAGCGCACTCGCGCAACGCAAGCCACGGCACGCCGAAGATAAACGCCAACAACCACCCCATAGTGAGGATCGAGAAGGACATGGTGCACGCGATAGTCCACAACGGCAACGTGGCAGGCCGCCGTTGCGGCGTTAAGTACACGGGCACGGACACCGAGGAGCTCCTCTGCGAAGTCATGGACGGAGACCCCACGTCGCTGATATCGCTGAGCGGCACCGCCACGTCGGCGTACATGGCCGTCACAAACGATGGGGCCGTCAACCTGGTGCGCTTCTACGTCGGCCGCAGGCTGAAGCCGCTTGAGTATATGGCCATGCCGGGCGCCATACTGTTCGCGAGCGACATGTACTCGTCGGAGAGGCGTCTGCCGGACATGACCGCGTGCAACGTGTTATCGGGCGACTGCGCCTCGATCGTGCCGTCCATTCAAGACGCGGCCGTCGAGCTGGCCAGGAAGCACGGCTACAAGATCGAGATGGAGGACGGAGTCCCCGTGATAAGGAGGGGGCGCGACAGGATAGAGGTGACGTCGTACGACGTGCTGAGGAGCGAGTTCAAGGCCGAGATCAAGCTGGACATCAAGCGCGCCAAGCTCTGGGAGATCCAGCCGTCCGCCCTCTAGACGGCCGAAACCTTTAAAAACCCCCTCCCTCTTTAGGCCATGGACTGGGCCGGCAGGCTCCGCGAGGCCATAGACTTCCTGGCGAGCGAGGCGCTGTTGGATGCGCCCATATCTGAACTCCACAGAGCGCTGTACACCACTCCGCGCCGCCGCATATCGCTCTCGTTCTCCGTCAGCCGCGACGTGGGCAGTATAGCTGAGCACCTCGACGTGGTGCTGTCCACGGAGACGCCGGAGATAAGGATCAAGGGGATGATGGCATCGCTCTCCATATCTGGTGCCGAGGTCGGGCAGGGGGCCACGCTGAGGGATGCGGTGGATGCCGTCGTGATGTTCGAGAGGGACTTGAGGTCGAACGCGTGGTGCCGCGGCACCATAGAGTGCATGCCGCTGAGCAGGTTCTCCAGGGGCACCGTGATGAACTACCCCCGCTTCTCTGTGGGGATATATCCGGACAAAGAGGTAAGGGGCGCATATGAGGTAGTCATATACGGAGAGGACTACTCGCTTACTCTAAGGGGAGTATACGGCGACTACCTGAGGCCGATAGACGTGGTCGAGTCGTTCACCCGCCACGTGAAGCCCCTGTTCGTTTAGGCCCAGGGCCGAAACATTTAAAAACCCCTCCACTTTTCCGGCCATGGCCCAAAGTCCAGGCCAAAACCCCGAAGCCCAGGGTCAGCCGGCCCAACCGCCTGCCAACCAGCGCAGGAGCGCCATATCAAGATACCGCCCGTCAGACAAAATATTATGCGGAGACGGCTTCGATGCGGATAAGTTCCTGGCCGAATACGGCGAGGAGAATATGACGTATGTCGACCTCCCCGTGCCGATGATGGTGGGGTACGGGGAGATATCGGCGCCGTGCTATCAGGGCGATGGGGTGATCTTGATAACTCCGCTGTGGTCGAGGCCGCTCGTGGAGCTACTCCGCAAGCTGAACGCCGAGGGCATAAAGGCCGTGAGGCTCAATCCCAGAACTAACCGCCCGATGCTCGTGGTGCCGCTTATAACGATGTCGCCGGAACAGGCGTACGAGATGGCAAAGCGCGTGTGGGACATGAGGAGCACGCTGTCGGAGCTCCTCGACGGAGGCGCCGCCGAGTACGGTATCTTCGAGAGCTACGACCTGGATCGCGACCTCTTAGCCCCGTATCTTCAGTCGATGGCGAAGATGTATCACAAAATACCCGCAGATGAGATATTCGCGCGGCGGCGGCCTGCGCAACAGCCGCAGGCCAACTGACAGCCCCAGGCCCGAAACCTTTTTAAATCCCCTCCCTCTTTAGGCCATGGCCCAAAACAAAATCCAAGTCAAAGGGGCTGAAATTCTGGATAAGCTTGAGGGAGCATGCAGAGATAACATAGGATGGACAGCCGCATATCTCGCGATGAAGTACAGGCAAGGCGGAACCATAACGTTCGAGCGTACAGGAGAAGTCATCATGGTCAGGGTGAACAAGCGCGCCGTTATAGAGATCGTGCGCGGCAACGATGGCAAGTGCTCCCTCAGAACTGCATATTATGGCTCCAACAAGATCGTGAGCAAGTACACCGACAAGTGCCCGTGCGATGCCGTGGATGCCCTCGTCGAGGGCATCAAGAAGCTCGTTATGTTCGGCGACGAGCAACTGCTTGAGTGGATCTCCGAATACCTCCGCCAGCCTGCAGTACAGCGCGCGTCATGATCGACAGGATCAAGCAGATGGTCGATCTGCTGTGCAACAGCACAGGCGACTGCCGCGTACAGCGCATAGGCGACGACTATGTTTTAGTCCACATGAGCTACGGCAAGGTGCACGTGAAAGCAGGGCCGATAGAGGCATCTGCCCCGTGCGGCGGATTCGCGTTCAAGTACAACGGCGACTGCTACGCGTGGCGCACCGTGGCCCAGAACGCCACCGGCACTATATCGTTCGGTGAGGACTACTCCGTTATGATGGACAACGGCTTCATGGTGATATACAAGGACAACGGCAAGTACGTCATAAGCGATGTAAGCGACAACCAGTGGTTCGATGTGTATGCCCAGATAGCGCCGTGCCCCCGCTTCGTGGACGTGTTCTCGATGGCGCTTGATGATCTAGTGCATTTCAAGGGCAAGATAGACATGAGGATTAAGGAGCGCGATGCCGAGATGGCCGTGAAGCCGGATGTGGCCTGGGCCAAGGTGAACGGCGTGAGGATATCGGTGTTTCGCAGTGCATGGTCTTATACGGAGAAATCCGTCCGCGACCTCGTCGAGCTGACGCGCAAAATCTCCCATTCGCTGTGATGCGCCGTGACGCCGTGGTGGACGCCGTGAGCCGCGCGGCCGAGCTCGCCGCTCAGTACCTCACGGCTCATGCTCGATACAGCCACGTGACTTTGCAGTGCGGCAACTGCATCGTTTATGTGAGCACGGAGGCCAGCCGCATATCGATACAGTGCGGCGGCGGCCGCATAATAGACGTCAGCGCCGATGTGGACGACGTAGCGGCGGCGCTACGGCGCATGCTCGACCAGCCGTCCGAGCGCTACTCATGCTACGCGATGTGGAGGCGCGGGGCCATCCACCACCCGCTCTCGGCGGAGCGCGGCCGCGTGTGCATAGACGGCATCGGCTGTGCCCGCGATGAGTATGCTAACATATTATTCAACTTGGCCGAGATGCGCAGGATTGAATGCATCGGCGATGTGGACGACGACACGCTGTAACGTGGGAGGTCGGATGGACTGGGAGGAGGTCGGCGGCACGTCGTGCGAAACATTTATAAACCACCCTGCCCCCCGGAGGGCCATGGAGGCGTACCCCTACGTGGCGTATCCCTACGTGCTGTCGGAAAGCCTGGACGTCGGATCGATCGACAAAGTCGTAGTCAGGCTTAGGTTGCCCTATGCGCTGTCTAATAAGTGGCATAAGTTGATGCGCAGAATACTGCGCATGGATAGGATCGATACAACTGATCCATACGTGTGGTGATATGTGCGGCATAGCCGGCCTGTTCTCAAATTCGCCTGCCTCGGACGCCGCGGTCAGCAAATTCGCTCAGGTCTGGGACTATCAGGAGATAAGGGGACGCGACGCGTGCGGCGTTCTGGCGCTTGGCGTAATGAACGGCGATAAGCGCCACATATACTACAGCAAGTTCCCGGTCACATGCTCTAAGTTCGTGCCGTATACCATCGACGTTTGGCGCCGCCACGGCTTCAGGCCCATCTACGCCATAGCCCACGCGCGCGCCGCGACCCACGGCGCACCGGAAGTCAACGCGAACAACCACCCCATTGTGCATGTATCCGCGGACGGCCTATTCGCGATAGTCCACAACGGCGTGCTGAGCATGAGCGTATGCACGTCCAAGGTCAGCCAGACCGATACCGAGGATTTGTTGTGTTTGGTAGAGAACACGGTGCGTAGCGGAGTAGAGCTGAAGGAGGCGTATGATAAGATACGCGGATCGGCCACGTTCATGGTGATGCAGGTGGATCAGAGCTTAGACTTGAAGCGCTTCATAGTCGGCAAGTACATCAACCCGCTCGATAAGGCTGAGGTGGACGGAGCGATGATATTCGGCTCAGTCATTCCAGTGCACATCGCCCCATCTACTACTGTTAAGTCAGGCATATACGAGCTTATAAGCGGGTACAAGCACGAATCCAGCGAGAGCTACTACGACTACTACAGGTACTTCACGGCGTACACATATAAGGCTGACAGCAAGGAGCCGGCCATCGCCGTAGCCGATGACGACGACAGGGTGGATGCGGACATATGCTTTGAGGAATGCCTTATGTCGGTTGCTGAGGACTTCTGCGACGACTACGACATACGCGAGATATCGCCCAACGGCGCGTACGAGCTCACGTGCAAAGACGGCGGCAAATCCACTACGTTGACTGTGCGCGTTTCAGATCGCCGTATAGTTGGTAGTAAGAGCATGACTAAGGAGCTGAGGCGCTGTATAAACAAGTGCGCTTACTACCGCTACATTGAGGCCGTCTAGGCCCGCGCCCCAGGGGCCGAAATCTTTTTAAACCCCCGTGATTCCTAGGGCATGTACGTCAAAGCCAAAATCCCGGCTCCCCTAGCCCCCCGGCTCGATGAATTCAAATCGATTTTCCCTCTGCCGTCATCTAACGAGCCAGCTATAGGCGGCGAATGGGAATATCCCGAGGCGCATTCATATGCGCCGCCGCCGCCTAATGACGCCCCACTTATCAACAAGATTGCGTCGATATATGAATATCAGGCATATGAGCACGATGGCTCAGGTGCGCATGAAGTATCATTTCCGCCGTGCGAGCTCGATAGGGCGTGGGAGTGCGGCGTGCTCACGACGGCGTTGTTTATAATGCCGTCGTCGTTGCCTATACGTCAGGACGGAAAGTGCGGCCGCCACATCCATGTATCGCCGCCGTTATATGACGACGTGTTGAATGAATTATATCAGAAGCACACACTGCACAGAGCATTCGCTGTATCGGCGCCGTTTACGGCATCCAGAGTTAAGCGCGACGGCCCCATGCTGACCGCGACGTTCAGACTCTATGCCAAAAAATATGCCAAGATATCGGCATACTGGGGCGATCATTGGAATTGGTACTCCATCAATCTTAGGGGTAAGCGCACGCTGGAACTGAGGTGGAATGAGCAGATACCCGCGTTATCATATCCAGTGATAGCTACGCTGTATAAGCACAAATTCGACGTCGACGTCGAAAAATTCGAGATAAACGGCGTAAGCGTGTCTGTCGACGTAAAGAGCGTGGAGCGCTTCATCGAGACGGTGCCGTGGCCCGCCCGCGACGTCTTGGCCGAATTCGTAAACGCAATTGGCTCGGATGAAGTCGATACCACATATGCGCCGTTCATCAGATCGCTCGACATCCTCAACGCGTACCTATCACATGCATATGTGGATTTGGCGGAGCAATATGAGAGATGGGCCGACGAGCCGGTCACCGTATTCGACGGCGACAGCATGCTGGCATCTTGCTATATGTGCGACTACGACGACAGCACGCACAATAGCGCGACGACTATGACGTTCGGGCAGTATGTCGACAGGCTGATCAAGTGGATATGGTAGTAGACGTGTTCGCAATCCACCGCGACTTTCAGGCCAGCTGGCGCTCTGCCCTGCGCCGCGCTGAGGATGATCCTGAGTATGCCGCGGCGTTGCGCAGGTATTTGGAGCTCGTAACTGGAATGCCCACGGAGCTGAGGCGCTTTCGCGGCATGCTACTGCCGTATACGCCGCTGTTCAGGCGCTTCTACATAATTGTCAACCGCTATCCGTACTTCGTGGCGGACAGGATATGCAGATCGCCGAGGCGCATATCGCCGACCGCCGCGTCGATCGTGGCGCAGACCGCCGTTATGATGAATGCGAACGAGGTATACTTTTGCGGAAACTACGTGGCTTACCGCGCGAACGGCCTGCCGGGCTACGTCGTGGACTACGTTGGGCCGTACCACATTATGCAGTTACGTGAAGCTACGTCGATGCCTATAGGCGACGTAGACGCGGATACGCTATGAAGGTCAGAGACGTATTGGGCAACGATTTCGTGAGCATGTTCATGTGCACCATACAGACGCTGGATCCGCTGATAGTATTGTGCGAGCCCAGGTACACGCGCTCCGTCGCGATGTATTTGGCGTTAGATACGCCTGCAATTAGGCCCGTGATAGGCGCCAAGATATACAGTATAGATACGGCGCGCCACTATCTGCCCAAGGTGTGGCAGTGGCCTCTGCCACTGCCCGTGATACGCGGCTATAATCTATGCGTTGCGGGCAGGTGCAGTCAATCGCGTGCGTACTACACCACCGCTGATGGCGGCGTCGTGTTTCTAGATGCATGGTCTACCTACGCGCTCCTTGACAAGATACGCCGCGAGGCGGAGGAGGCCCTGGCCTCCGAGCCGAAACCTTTATAAACCCCCTCTCTCCCTACCCTCATGGCCCAACACCCAATCCAACCACAGATAACCGC
>Ga0080004_1093979_pt1 | contig 54278 bp, 44 predicted proteins | sample WasSprMetagenome_FD_69207 | JGI IMG/M metagenome (GOLD analysis project Ga0080004, IMG submission 69207) | Sulfidic aquatic microbial communities from Washburn Spring, Yellowstone National Park, USA - WS (SPADES assembly) (version 2) | ecosystem: Environmental > Aquatic > Thermal springs > Hot...
GCCGATCAGGCTGCCGTACTCGTGCAGCGCCAGGGCCACCATCTGCCCGCCGTCCTCGCGCTCGAACAGGCCCGGCGCGTTGCGCACCACGCGCAGCGGGACCTCCAGCGGCTCGCGCTCCGGCTGGCGGATTACCAGCCGGTATTCGCCCTCGGCCAGATCCGAGAAAAGCTGGGCGTTGATTTGCTCGGGTGAGACGAACTTCAGCGGCAGCAGCCGCTCGCCGAGCGCCACGGTCACCCCGGCCAGGCTCTGCGCCAGCGGGCTGTCGGGGCCGGCCTCGTAGCGCGGCGCAAGGTGCACGCCGTAGATGGCGATGAGGGATCCGGGGGCCACGCCCGGCTCGGGCGTCACCCCGGCGGCATTGCGCACGCCGCTGGGCGGAACGTACGGGATGCGTTCCAGCACCGCCCGCACGATGCGCGGCTCACTCACTGCCAGGCTCAGCTCCGGCGTGGCGCCGGGCACGTCGCCGTCCCAGAGCTTGAAGCGGAAGCCCGGGCGCGGCTCGGCCACCAGCCTGAGCGCGCTGCCCGCGGCGTAGAATCCATCGGGCGAGGGCGGCTCGAAGCGTACCGTGGCGCCTTCGGCCGGGGCCACCAGCGCCAGCACCCGGTAGGCGGGCTGGTAGTTCAGCGTGAGCACTTCCTCGGACGGCCCCGCGGTCCACAGCCGCTCAGCCGCCGCCTGATCGGCCCAGCCCTGAAACTCCAGCCGCCGCCACTCATCCAGCTCGATGACCTGCGGCGCTCGCAACGCGATCACGCTGCCCTGCCGCGGCTCGATCACGCAGGGCGTCCGGCACGTGCTGCCGTTGACCTGCACGGGGACCTCGTGCGCGCTCTCGATCCTCAGCCGCGCGAGCATCTCGTAGCGCGCCACCAGCCGCAGGCCCGCCTCCGCGGCCTCCTCGGGCACCCTCACCGACTGCGCCGCCGGCCCGCCGTTGGACCAGCCCGCAAACACCCAGCGCCGCCCGCGGAAGACTTGCTCGGCGGGCGCCGCCACCTGATGCGTCGTGCCCACGCCCCAGATGAAGTTGGTGGAAGGCCAGTTGTCCCGCCCGTCCACCTCCAGCTTCATCCCCGGCGGATCGGTCAGAAAGCTCACCTGCGCCCCCCGCACAAAGCGCGCCGTCAGCGTCTCGGGCACGTTGCTTTTCTGCGGGATGTAGATGTGCTGGGCCGGCTGCCCGTTGGACCAACTCTGGAAGACCCACCACCGCCCCAGAAGATCCATCTGCGGCGACACCGGCGCCACCGTGTGCTGGCTGCCCTCGCCCCAGTCCAGCGTGATGGGCGTCCACACCGGCGTGCGATCGGCCAGAAGTTGCAGCTCGGGCGGGTCGGTCAGCAGGGTTACCCGCACCGCCGGCGCAAACCGCGCGTAGAGCACGATGGGGCGGTTCATCAGGAACTTGCTTTCAAAGGCTTGCGAGGAGGCCAGATCGGGCTGCCAGCCGTTGAACACGAAGCCTCTGGGCGGATAGGCCTGAAGCAGGACTTCGCTGTCGGCCGGGATCCAGATCTTGTCGTTGCCGGCGAAGCATTGGCCGTTCACGTAGATCTTGCCGTACTCGGGTCCCAGAGTGCAGGAGAACAACGGTGTGGAGCCGGGACTGACGATCTGGATCCACAGCAGGTACTCCAACAGGCCCACGGCCTTGAAGGCGGTAATGTCGCGATGGGCGGTGACGGCGATGGTGAGGCCGTCCAGCTTGACTTCCTCGCGGTCGCGGTGCACGCCGACCCAGTTGGCGGTCGTCCAGCGGATGCCGGTGGCGATCTCTTGTTCGCGCGGGATGCTGATGATGTGCTTGCTGCCCTCGGGCCAGAACAGCGTCACCGGGCCGTTGTAGGCCACGCCGTCCACCCAGAACCAGGCGCGCGCCCGCCCGCCCGGATCCTCCACGTAAATGCGCGTAGCCACCAGCGCCGGCGACTGCGCCAAGCACGCCGCCGGGATCAGCCCCAACCACCACAGCCTGGCTCTCATGGCTCGCTCCTCGAAGGCCTGCTCACGCTGCTCGGCTCGCCCGCCCTCTGCCTCCTCGTCATCCGAAGAGCCCTGAAGGCAATCGGCTCGCCCGCCGCCCGTCGCATCCTCTCCTCCCGCTGCTCAGAAGCTTACCCCGATCGAAGCCATCGGGATCAGATCGTGCACCCAGCCCGAGATTTTGGCGCCGCGCCCGGGTGCGATCACGGTCTTGGGGAAGGGTGTCAGGCAGTCGCGCAGCTCCCAGCGCAGCCAGCTCCGCTCGCCGATGCGGATCTTGACGCCCCCACCGAAGCTGGCCATGCCCACCACCTGGCGGGTGCGGGTCAGGATGGCGAAGCGGGAAAGCGGCTGGAAGGCGGCTTCCTCGCCCGTTCCCTGGTAGAGCTTGACGCCGCCGCCCACGGCCAGGTAGGGCCGCACCGGCGCCGAGCGCTTGCGCGCCAGCACCAGGAGGTCGTAGTGGAACAGGTGCGCCCGCCCGGCAAAGCGCACCTCGGTCCCGCCCTGGGCCACCTTCAGGTCCGAGAACCGGAACAGGTAGCGGAACTCCCCGGCCAAGTGCTCGTAGAGATCCTGCCCGCCGACCACGCCCAGCGTCGCCCCGGGCTTGAAGCCCGTATCGGCCTTATCGGCGCCCTGGGTGGCGGTGGAGGCCGGAGCGACGGCGTAGCCGGCCATCGCTCCCAAGTACCATTTGGGTTGCGCCCAGGCTGCCGTGGCCAGCACGAGCAACGCCGCGAGCAGCCGCCATCCGGCGCTCTTGGGGGCCTGCCTTTGCCCGAGTGCGCGCATCCGGTCTGCCTGCCGATTGCCCCGATTCATCGCGGCCCGCCTTTACTTGACCACCCGGACGGCCAGCGCCGTCCCCTGACCCGCCGCCTCGATCTCCAAGGGCACGTCCATGCCCAGCGGCACCCAGTACGGCACCTGCGCGTTGATCTGGTAGACGCCCACCTGGCCCGGCGTCATTCCGGCAAACAGCACGGGCAGCTCGACGCCTCCCAGCTTGACCACCGGCTTGGCCACGGCCCAGGCCAGCGGACTGGCCGGCCCCGGATAGCCGTCGGGAACCTCAGGCGTGGTAGCGCCCAGACCGGTCAGGTAAATCACGATCACGTCCTCGGGATGGATGGGATTGGAGAGCGTCACCAGCTGATTGTTTTTGGCGCGGATCACGGTGGCCAGCCCGCGCTCCTCGCCCGCTGTGCCCGTGCGGAAGACCGCCGGAGCCGCCGGTTGGATCGTGAAGCGGAAGCTGTTGGAGACCCCGCCCGGCGTGCGCAGGATCATGGTGGCCGACCCTGTGACCCCGAAGGGCAACTGGGCGTTGATGCGCGTGGGCGAAACCAGCACCATGGGCACCAGCACGCCGTTCACCGTCAGGCAACTGTCACCCAGGGCCGTGGGCAACGGCACTTCGCGCGTGGCCTCGGTCGTCAGGTTCAGATCGCGGCCCAAGACCGTGATCAGCCCGCCCGGCGCCACCGCCTCGCTGCCGTCAGCGGCGTTGATGATGCGCTCGATGCGCGGATCGGCCACGGCCGCGTCATAGTCCCAGGCCAGGGCCGTGAAGCCCGAAGTGGAAAGCGAGACGATCAGACGCGCCCCGGGCAGCACGGCTAGCGTGCGCGTGAAGGCGGGCGGCAGCGTCGGGTCGGGCAGCCGCGGCGCCTCCGTCATGCGCGTGGGCCGCAGCATGCGCGGCTCGGCGAGATCCACCCGCTGGATGGCCCCGGCCGCAGCCGCATCGGGCGCCGTGGTCCGCAGGCCCAGCCCGTCCACGATGGCGAAGCCTGAACTCTGCCCGGTCGAGGTCTCCAGGTCGCGGATGGGCGCCAGCGCGCCGTCCAGAAGGTGATTGTCCACCAGGAACCGATCCTCGCCGAGCGCCGCGTAGGCCCCGCCCAGCTTGCTGAAATCCTTGCGCGAGACTACGAAGGTGTCCTCGTTGGCGCTGTACAACAGCACGTTGCCGTCGGCCTGCGCCACCAGGATCGCCGCCCCGTTGGGCGTGGCCGCCAGCACGGTGTCTACGTGGATGTTGTTCTCCCAGATGCCCAGGCTGGGCAGCTCGGTGGCCCGACGCAGGTTCAAATCCACCCGGTCAATGACGTGCTTGGGGCCGGCCACGCGCGCCGCCGCCAGAATCGCCCGACCGGAAACCGCCAGCGAGCGCGGATAATGGCCGGGCGGGAAGATGATGAAGTCCTCGGCCTCCAGCGTGTCCAGGTTGTAGACGTGGGCGATCTGCGAGTCGTCGGCGCCGATGAGCAGCCGCCGCCCGTCCAGCGTCATGGCCATCTGCGTGGGCGTGGCCCCGGTGCGCAGCGTGGCGATGTGGCGGTAGCCGTTGGCGTCATAGACCAGGACTTGGTTTTTGTCCTGCCGCAGCACGTAGATCCGGTTGCGCGCCGCGTCCGCCAGCACGTCCACCAGACGCCCGGGGATCGGAATCAGCGTGCCCCGCTGATCCGGCTCGCGCATGTTGATGAGCACGCGCACCGGATCGGGCAGGTTGACCGCCGCCTCCGAGCTGATCTGGATCCAGCCCTCGCTGGTGCCGCGCTGGTTCAGGAACCGGTTGGGATCCACCGTGACCCGCACACGCGCCGGGGTCGTGCCCCGAGTCGGTGAAACCTCGATGCCCGCGGAAGCCGTCAGCGTGAACTCGGTGCGGCCCCCGCCCGGATCCACCAGCTCGATCTCCTCGGTGAGCATGCGCCGGTTGCAGAAGCCCGAGCGGAACAGCACCTGCTCCTGGCGCGCCACCACCCGCGGATACCGCCCCAGCTCGCCCACCGGCAGCACGGCCAGACCGTTTTCGGCCACCGCGTAGAGCACGCGCCCGTCCGAGCTGAGCACGGACTTGCCTGTCAGATTGGCGGGCAACAGCAGCCGCTCGCGCAGGGTGAGATTGTCGGCGTCGGCCACCAACAGCACGGGCGGATCGCCCGGCTTGGCCCCCACCTGCTCGTACTGCGCGTAGACCACGCCGCGTGCCGAATCCAGCGCGATGGAACCGCGGCCCAGCCGGCCCGTGGCATTGCGGAACTGCGCCAGCAGGACGCCTTCGAGGGTGAACACGCCCCAGCCGGTGGCGAAAGTCGAGCCGTCACGGGCGGGCGAGATGGCCCGCGGCCCCAGCGGCGGTTGGGTGAGGAACAGGCGGGAGCGCACCTGCCGCCGCCCGACCTCATAGACGAACACGATCGCCGTCTGCTCGCCCTGCGCCTCCAGGATGCCGAGGATGCGCGTGCCGTCCGCCGAGGCGGCCACCGAGGCGCGGATGAGATCGGTGGGCCAGGTGGCCAGGGGCGCGGGCAGCGTCTGGGAGACGATGTCTTGGAGCCGGGCCAGGACTTGGGTGGCGCCTGTCTCCGGCTCCACCAGCAGGAACTCCTCGGTGGTCACCACCAGCGCCCGGTTGTCCAGCCCGAAGGCCACCCCCAAGGGCGGCGCCCCCAGCAGGAAGGTCTGCCGGCGGTTGGTGTCCAGCTCGAGCACGGTCAGGGCGTTGGAGGGACGCAGCGGGGCAACGTAGGGAGCATAGTGGGTCGCCAGCAGCCAGCGCCCATCCCAAGACAGGGCCAGCCCCGAAGGCTGCTGGGCCACGTTGAGCGGACTCAACAGACGCAGCTCGCCCAGCGACACCACCTCGATCCGGTTCGCCGTGTAGTTGGCCAGATACGCCACCCCCCGCCGCTCATCCAACACCACATCCGCCACGTGCCCCTGCACCGGCACAATGCGGCCGAAGACACCCGCCCACGCGGTGAGCGGCAGCCAACAGGCAACGATAACTGCCAGGCGCCGGGCCAGAGAAGGGATGCCCGGCATCACCCGTCCCGACGGAGACACAAATCTCGCGCGCATAATGAGCTATAGGCAATCTCCCCCAACCGCGCGGCAAAGTCAAGATTGCCGTTAGTCAGGATAGTACCGTTAGTACTAACCAAGCTCGTTGGACGCTCCCAGCCGGTTCCCGAGGCGGGATGGGCGATACCCCCTCAGGGCAGCGCCAGATTGCGCCACGCCTGCAGAAACTCCTCTCCGTCTGACTGGGGGTTCGAATCCAGCTCCTCCTGGCAGCGCACGCGGTAGCGCGTCCAAGGCACGGCTTCCAACCTTTTGGCTGGGATGGGCTGTTCGCAATTCATGCAGATTCCATAGTCCCCGACCTCGATGCGGTCCAGCGCCTCGTTTACCAGGCGGAGACGTTCAGCGTCCAGCAGGCTCAGGCGCAGGTGAACGAAGTCTTCGTGCAACCGTTGGGCTTCTTCGTCTTCGGACACCCTCTCGGCGGCGGAGAGTCCCTGGATTTTCTTGCGGACTTCGGCCAGCAATGCTTCCCGCTCCTGGAGCAGGCGCCGGCGATAAGTTTCTGTGCTGGGCATGATCAGCCCCTCCCTGCTGCAGCAAACGCCGCGGTGTTTATATCGGCGGCAGCGCGCATCTTTTTAGGTAGCTGCGGGCGAAAAATTTCTCGCGCGTAACGAGGAGGGGTAGTTACTCTTCCTGCGGGAGTAGTTGAATGTATTCCCGAAGAATCTGACGTTCCTTTTCGTCGTAAAGGCTGCGGACCTGTTCACTTTCCAGGCGCGCGGCGCGTTCTTCCGGCGGCAGGTTGCGCAGGTGATTGAACTCCTCCCGGACAACTCGCCGGCGGTCTTCCGGAAGGGCCAGGAAACGCCGGAACAGATCTCTCGCCGCCTGTTGTTGCTCGGGGGGCAGATTGCGGAAACGCTCCAGTTGCTCGCGGAGTTTTTCGCGCTCTTCGGGAGGCAGGTTCCTGTAGCGTTCCAGTTGTTCTTCCAGCCGCTGGCGGCGCTCCGGCGGAAGCTGATCGAGCAGGCGCTTGCGTTCGTTGGGGGGCATGCGGCTCAGTCGCTCCAACGACCGGGTGGCGGGCGGTCTGGCAATGGCACGACCGGCGCCGGGCCGGGTCCGCGGCTGCGCGCACAGGGGTCCCGCAAGGGATGCGCTGAGCAGCGCGATTGCCACGAGCGTCGTCGTTTTCGACACAGCGCTACATTCTGGGCGACGCCGGGGCATCGCCTCGGGCCATCAGCCCGAGAGTACGCAGCATTTCGATGTCCTCCAGCGCCATTTCTGCGTTCTCGACCTCGGATATGCCCACTCGCTCATCGGGGGCGCCCAACGGATGCGGCGAGCGGAGCAACAGGACCGCCGCCAGAAGCAGCGAGGCGGCAGCCACGGGGACGCGGAAGCGCAGCCAACCGGACACCGCGCCGCGGCGCCTCGCCTGTGGCTCATGTCCGATCCTCTGGAAGAGCCGGACGTCGAAATCTTCGGAGACCGGCGCCGCTTCCCAGGCATCGAGCGCTTCCCACACCGCCCTCTGTTGATCGGCGAAGGCGCGGCACTCCGGGCAATGCTCGATATGCCGTTCCAGCAGGGCAGAGGTTTCCGGGTCCAGCTTGCGCGCGCACCATGCCAGCAGGAGCTCCGCGTTTTCCGGACTCTGAATGGGGCACCGTATCGGCATCTCCACCTTCGATCCCAATGCGCGGTTTACACCAAGGGTTTACTGCCAGCCGGTAGCAGCCAAGTGGCCGGTTCCGGGCAATCTCGCAATGCCTTATGGGCGCCGCGCGGAGGCACTCGAGGCGCGTCCGGCAGCGGCGTCGGCCTGATTCGGTCGCCTTGCATCTTGCGCAGCGTCGGTTAGGCGTCCGCCTCGCGGGCGTCTACCGCAACCGTACTTTTGTTAACCCGGCTTCCTGCGCCAAGGTTGCGCGGGTTCCAGTTTTCGGGAAGAGGGCCTATTCCCCTTTAAGCGACCGCTCCATCAGCGCCCGGACTGCTTCCCGCGGCGCGATCCCTTCGAACAAGACCGCATGAACTTGCTGACAGATCGGCAGCTCCACCCGGTGGCGCGACGCCAGCTCGAGCGCGGCCCGACACGTATTCACGCCTTCGGCGACCATTTTCATCCGGGCGAGAATCTCCGGGAGCGATCGCCCGCGAGCCAGTTCGATGCCAAGGCTGCGGTTACGGCTCAACTGCCCCGTACAGGTCAGTACCAGATCGCCCAGACCGGCCAGTCCCGCCAGCGTGGAGGGCTTGGCGCCCATGGCCACAGCCAGCCGTGTGATCTCGGCAAGACCTCGCGTGACCAGCGCGGCCACCGTGTTACCGCCCAGGCCCAATCCGTGGCAGATCCCGGCCCCGATGGCGATCACGTTTTTCAGTGCTGCGCCCAGCTCGACGCCGATAACGTCGGCATTGCGGTAAAGCCGCAGGGCCGGTCCCGAGAAGGCAGCCTGCACGCGCGCCGCCAGGTCTCCGCTGCGGGAAGCTATGGCCAGCGCGGTCGGATCGCCGCGCGCCACTTCGCGGGCGAAGCTGGGTCCGGACAGCACGGCGACCTGTGGCGGAAACTTTTCGCTCACCACCTGCTCGATGACCTCAGAGATGCGCAGCAGCGTCTCGCATTCCAGGCCCTTGGTCGCACTTACCAACGCCATCGAGGGAGCCAGATGGGGCAGCATCTGCTGCCAGAGAGCACGCGCGGCGTGAGAAGGCATCGCACCCACGACGATCTGGACTCCGTCGAGGGCTTCGGCGATTTCGGTGGTGACTCGGACATTCGCGGGCAGGCGGAATCCAGGAAGGTAGAGGTCATTTTCGCCCGTGGTTCGCAGGCGCTCCGCCAGATCGGCTTCCCGCACCCACAGGCGGACCTCGTCAAAGCGGGGCGCCAGCACAATGGCCAGGGCTGTCCCCCAACTGCCGGCGCCCATGATGGCCAGCCTTTTCAGTTTTTCCGGCCCTTCCATGAGAACACGTTCTCGGTGCCGGCGCGCAAACGCTGAATGTTTTCCTTGTGTCGCCAGATGATGAACGCGCCGCCCGCGGCCGCCGCGGCGACCACGACCCAAGGCGGGTGAACGATCAGCCAGACGGCCAGCGGGAAGGTGCCGGATGAGACGATGGACCCCATGGAGATGTAGCGGGTGCGCCAGACGACGATGATGAAGACGATCAAAGCCGCCAGGATGGCGGGCGGGGCCAGGCGCAGGAAAGCGCCCAGGAAGGTAGCCACTGCCTTGCCGCCGCGGAAACGCAGGAAGACCGGGTACGCGTGGCCAAGCATGGCGGCCAGCGCGGCCGCGCTCATCACCGTGGCGGAATCCCCACTCAGCCTGCCGGCGAGCCACACGGCCACGTACCCTTTGCCGATATCGAGCAAGAGGGTGAGGACCCCTGCCGCGCGTCCCGTGGTGCGTAAAACATTTGTCGCGCCAATGTTTCCGCTGCCCATGGTGCGCACGTCCCTTCCCGTACGCCACTTGACCAGCAGGTAGCCGAAGGGAATGGCGCCCAGCAGGTAGGCCAGCAGGATGGAGGCGATGGCCGTGGTCATGGGGTGAAAGGAAACTCCGACAGCTTAGTATAGACAGAGCCCGCGGGCCGCAATTCGCTCAGATACAGGTAAAAGCGATCCGCCCGGAACTCGCCGAACTCCACGGTTTCCAGCCGGGCGATAGCCTGCCGGAGTCCGGACAGCGGGACCGGTTCCTTGATGCGGGCCAGCGTCAGATGCGGCGAAAAGGGCCGCGTTTCCGGCGGCACCCCTAACCGGGCCAATGCCGCGTCCGTCCGGCGCGCCAGTTCGGCCAGGTCCGGCCCCGCCTCGACGCCGACCCAGAAGACCCGCGGCGCCTGCGGGTTGGGGAAAAAGCCCAGGCCGCGCAGCCGGATCGGGATCGGCTCGAACGACCCCAGACTCCTCAACGCAGATTCCAGCTCCGCGCGCCGGCTCTCCGGCCATTCGCCAATGAATTTGGTTGTGATGTGCAGGTTCTCGATCGGACTCCACTTCAGATGTGCCGTCGGTCGGAGGCGATCGAGAAGTCGCGCCAGGGTATCCAGCACCGGCGCGGGCAGATCAATGGCGGTGAACAGGCGCATTGTATCTTAAGAGTAAGCCAAACCAGCCGCCGATGGAGTGGCGCGATCGCGTTCCTTTCAGCCAGCTCGAAGCGGAAACCGAGATCCTGCCCCAAAGCTTTTTCGAGCGGCCCACCGTCGAGGTAGCTCGGGAACTTTTGGGCAAAGTGCTGGTGCACGGGCGGACGGCGGGCATGATCGTCGAAGTGGAAGCCTACCTGGGCAAAGAGGACCGGGCCGCGCACGCCTCGCGGGGCTTGACGCCGCGTACGCGCGTACTTTTCGGCCCGCCCGGACGCGCTTACGTTTACTTCATTTACGGCATGCACGAGTGCCTGAACATCGTGGCGGAGCCCGACGGGACACCTGGCTGCGTGTTGATCCGTGCGCTGGAGCCGCTCTCGGGCATCGCCGAGATGAAACGGCGCCGACCGGCGGCCCGCACGCTGGCCGACCTGACGTCCGGCCCCGGCCGGCTGACGGCGGCGCTGGGCATCACCCGACGCCACTATGGCGCGGATCTCACCAAACCTGGCCCGTTCACCGTCCGTCGCTGGCGGCGCGAGCCCGCATTCGAGATCGCCTGCTCGGGCCGGATCGGGATCCGCCATTGTACGGACTGGCCCCTGCGCTTTTATATCGCGGGGAATCCGTTTGTAAGCCGGCGATAAAAGCGGTCTGCTCGCGATATCCTGTTAGCGAGGGCCTATGCTGAAGCCGACCATTTTCCGGGAATACGACATTCGCGGCATCGCGGACGTGGAGTTGCTGGATCCCGATGTGGAGCAGTTGGGGCGGGGAATCGGGACCTATCTGGTCCGCCATGGGGCCCGGCGCATCACCCTGGGCAATGATGTGCGCCTGAGCTCGGACCGGCTGCGGGCGGCGCTGGCGCGCGGGCTGGTGTCCTGCGGGCTGGAAGTCATCGAGCTCGGGGCGATTCCCACGCCGCTACTTTATTACTCGGTGTTCCACCTGAAAACCGACGGCGGCGTAATGATCACCGGCAGTCACAATCCGCCCGAGTACAACGGCTTCAAGATCATGTGCGGGCAGTCCACGATTTACGGCAAAGAAATCCAGCGAGTTCGCGAGCTGATCGAACAGCAGGATTTCGTCACTGGCGAAGGCTCGCTGCGTCCTTACGACATCATCACGCCGTACGTGGACGAGGTTTCGGCGCAGTTCCAGTGGCCGCGACGGTTGAAGGTGGCGCTGGACGCCGGCAACGGCACGGCAGGCCCCGTATTGCACCGGATTCTGCAGCGCCTGAATGTGGAGCCGATCGAGCTGTTCTTCGAGCCGGACGGGCGCTTCCCGAACCATCACCCGGATCCCACCGTGGTCGAGAATCTGGAGGCCCTCAAAGCGGCGGTCCGAGAGCATGGCGCCGAGCTGGGTGTGGCCTTCGACGGCGACGCCGACCGCCTGGGGGCGATTGACGAGCGGGGCGAGGTGCTGTGGGGCGACCAGCTCCTGCTCATCTTCGCGCGCGAAATTCTCCAGCGCAAGCCCGGCGCTACGTTCATCGGCGAGGTCAAGTGCTCCCAAGTGCTTTACGACGAAATCCGCCGCATGGGAGGCAACGCAATCATGTGGCGCACCGGCCATTCGCTAATCAAGGCCAAGATGAAGGAAACCCACGCCGAGCTGGCCGGGGAAATGAGCGGCCACATGTTCTTCGCGGATCGCTATTACGGTTACGACGACGCCATTTACGCGGCCTTGCGGCTGATGGAGATCGTGGCGCTTTCCGGCCGCCCGCTTTCCGCACAACTGGAGGGCGTACCGCGCATGGTTTCCACGCCCGAGATCCGCGTGGATTGTCCGGACGAGATCAAGTTCCAGGTGATCGCGCGGGTGGCCGAGCGCTTCCGCGGTCGCTACGAAGTCATTGACATTGACGGTGTGCGCGTTCTGTTCCCGCACGGTTGGGGTCTGGCGCGCGCTTCCAACACGCAGCCGGTGCTCGTGCTGCGCTTCGAGGCCAAGGACGAAGAGCACCTGGCGCAGTACCGTCGCGAGATCGAAGAGGCGGTGGCGGAGGCCAAGGCGGCGCTGGGCGTTGCGGCCTGAGCGGGGCTGGATCAGCTACTGCCTGGCATCGGGCACGGGCTCACCGTTGGGGAGCCATTTTCCGGGTGGCCGGGCGGCCCGTGGACGCAAGCTGTCGCGGTGGGCTTGGACGGAGGGGGCAGGCGGCGGCTGCCGGTTCGGGTGGCGCCTGGAGTGTCGCGTTCACGCGGGATGGCGCGGGCGGGCCGCGGGCACGCAATCCTGGGCCGCGTTGATTTTCCCTTATTTGCAATCTCTTGCGATCGGCAAGCGAGCGGGGGACATCTGATCCGTGAGATTTGCCTTGCGGCGGCGTTAACATATAAGTTAACATTAAGGGTGATTGGCCGGACGTCCGATCGCATACAAAGGCAAGGCGTTCACCATCGCCTACGCCGTGGACAAGAACGGGCGCTCACCGGGCAAGGAGTTCTTTGATGCCTTGCCCCGCGAGGACCAAGCGAAGGTCATGTCGCTGTTTGGGCGGCTCGGCGATTATGGGAGCATCAGCAACCCCGAGAAGTTTCGGAAGCTGGAGGGCAACTGTTACGAGTTCAAATCGTTTCAAATCCGCATGCCGTGTTTTTTCTTGCCCGCCGGATTGGTCCTGATTACGCATGGATTCCGGAAGAAGCGTGACCGGACCCCACGGGAAGAGATCCAGCGAGCCAAGAGAATCTTTGAAGAAGATCAGGAGCGGGAAAGGCGAAGCAGCCCGCAAGGTTGCGATCCGTAAGGTGATGCGTATGCAGGCCAAAACGCAGTTCGAACGACTGATGGCGGACCCTGAATTCCGCCGGCTCTACGTCATCGAGGGCTTGATCACCGAGGCCGGTGAGTTCATCGCCCGGCTGATGCAGGAGCAGGGAGTGAGCAAAGCGGAGCTCGCCCGGCGCTTGGGCCGGTCCCGGGCCTATGTCACGCGGTTGCTGAGTGGCTCGGCCAACATGACGATCCGCACTCTGGCCGAGGTCGCCTACGCCTTGGGCGCTGAAGTTAAATTGCGTGCGGAACCCATCGAGACCGCGGAGCGCGATGCGGTCGGTAGTGGCATGCAGGACCGGGTCTGGTGGTCTGGCAAGCTCGCCGGCTGGTACCTAGAGGGGGACACCGCGAGTTTCCCGACCAAACCGCCGGGCCGCTTGCGTCCTGACCCTGCCGGCCGGTTCTGTTACGCCGCATGACGCCGATGATTATTCAACAGACTGCTGAGCAGGCGACACTGGCATTCGAGCTGCAAACCCGCGCGGAGATCAAGTCCATCCGCCTGTTGAAGTCCCGAGTCGCCAGCCACCGATTGCTCCGCCCTCCGCAGGGGCCGGTTGTCCTGAGAATTGCGCACAAAGCACGACAGGCGGAGGGGCCCGCAGGGATCCTCCGCTTGGAGGTCGACTTTCGAGTCACTGGAGTCGAGGAGCAATCGGGTGTAACGGCGCAGGCAGCAAAGGCTCGGGAGCCTTTGCTGGTCGTCGACTGCACTTGGGTATTGGACTACCAACTGGCTTCCGGATATCGTCCAAGGGCCGAAGCGGTGAAGGCGTTCAAAGACGGGAACGCCGTGTTTCATTGTTGGCCTTACTTCCGCGAGTACCTGCAGAGCACGGTCAGTCGAATGAACTTGCCGCCGCTGACGCTCCCCTTGCTCCGCCTGATGCCAAAGCCCCCCAGCCAAAAGGTGGCAAAGCAGAGCAAGGGGCTGCGTGCGCAACGAGGTGGCGGTTAGGCAAGGGAATCGGTCCAAGGCTACTACTCACGTGAATCCGGGGCCGTGCCCTACACCGTCGCGAGATCGAGGAGGCGGTGGCGGAGGCCAAGGCCGCGCTGGGCGTTGCGGCCTGAGCCGATTCAACCTGCGAACTTGTAACCCAGACCGCGCACGGTCAGGATGAACTGGGGGTACTTCGGGTTCTCCTCCAGCTTTTGTCGCAGCCAGGCGATGTGAACGTCCACCGTTCGCGTCGTGGTCCCCGGTTCGTAACCCCAGACCTTTTCGAGCAGTTCCTCGCGCGATAACGCAACGCCGCGGTGCTCGATGAGGTAGCGCAGCAGCGCAAATTCCCGCGCGGACAGATTCACCGGGCGGCCATCGCGGAGCACCTCCGCGCGACGGAAATCCACATGGACTGACCCGAAGCGGTAGCTTTCTGCAGGTTTCGCCGTCCGGGCCGGCGCCCGCCGCAACAGCGCTTCGATGCGAGCCAGCAACTCCATCATGTCGAACGGCTTGGTGACGTAGTCATCGGCCCCGGTTTTCAGCCCTACGACCTTGTCCACCACCTGGCTGCGCGCGGTCAACATGAGGATGGGCGTCTGGATTCCGGCCTGCCGCAGCCGACGGCAAACTTCGAACCCACTGAGCCGGGGCAGCATGATGTCGAGAATGATCAGGTCAAAGCCGCCTGCGGTAGCCTTCGCCAGCCCTTGTTCGCCGTCGGTGGCCGTCTCCACGGCATAACCCTCGCTCGAGAGACGATCCGCCAGGGTGAGGACCAGGCCCGGCTCGTCCTCGATCAGCAGGATGCGGGGCTCGACCGCTGGTTCGCTATTGCCGGGCATCGCTGCCCTCCGGTGGTGGTGCTTGCTCGGCGGCAGGGAGCCGAATAATGAAGGCCGCGCCCTCGCCCGTCCTGCTCTCGACGCGGATGAAGCCGCGGTGGGCCTCCACCACACCCTTGGCCAAAGTGAGCCCGAGGCCCGCGCCGTGGATCTGCGCGTCGCTGGCGTTGCGACCGCGATAGAACGGCTCGAAGACGTGAGGCAGGTCGGCAGGCGGGATGCCTGGTCCGCGATCTTCCACGCGGATCTCCAACCAGCGACCGCTGTCGGTGGCTTGCGCCCGGATGCCCACCCACTTGCCCGCGCTCGCGTACTTCAGCGCGTTGCTGACCAGGTTGCGGATGGCCTGCGCCAGCGCGGGCGAATCGGCCAGGACCGGCGGCGCGGCGGGGTCCAGGTGCACCTCGAGAGTCACGCCGGCTTCCTGTGCCGCGGGCTGTGTGGCCGCCACCACGCGCTCGATCACGGAGCCGATCATCACCGGCTCGAAGTGATACTTGACCCGCCCGGCTTGTGCTCCGGCGAAAGCCAGGATCTGCTCAACCATCTCCGTGAGCCTGCGAGCCTCGTTGCGGATCAGCGCGCCGTAGCGCCGGGCCTGTTCACCGCCGGCGACGAGCCCGTCAGCCAGGTTGTCGCCCGCCGAGCAGATGACGGCCAACGGTGTGCGCAGCTCGTGCGAGACGCCGGCCACGAACTCCATTTGGAGCCGGGCCAGGCGCTGGGCGCGCTGGGCCGAGATGATCAGCGTGGCAAAGCTCGCGGCCATCAGCAGCAGAATGGCGGAGCTGAGGGCGAGGTTACGCCAGCGCAGCCGGTTGACCGCGGCCTCCAGCGAACCGGCGCGGTGCTTGGCCAGGACCTGCCACCTTCCCTCCGGCTCGACCCGCAGCGGTCCTGCCGGCTCGGGCGGAAGACCTCCCGCTGGTCCGGGCACGATTTCAGCCAGCCAGCGCATCAAACCCGGGCGCAACTCGAAGATCCCAGCCGTTGCATCCGGCGAAGTCATCGGCTCCTCGGGCAGGGAGGGATCCGAGCGATAGAGCACGCGACGATCCGAGCGCCTCACCACCTGCACCAAGAAGTCGAAGCCCTCGGCGCGCCGGAAGTGTCTGTCCACGAGTTCGGGCAAAAGGACTTTGACCAGGAAGTCATGATCCAGCTCCACGATCGCCCACCCTTCGGGTGAGGCAGGTCGCTCGAGCCTGGGTCCCCAAATGGGTTGGCGCAGCCGTTCGGGCGAAGGCCGGCGCCCGCGAGGCGCCGCGAGGATGTTGTTTTCATCGTCCAGCAGCGCACGCCAGCCCGCCAGGCCGCGACCGCGTTCTCCGGCGCGCAGCGCGAGACGGGTTCGCAGCGGCTGCAAGCGTTCCGGCCAACTGGACGGCTGGAAGCTGCCCTGGTCCTGCCGGAACACGAGGATGCGGTCCAGGCCGTCTTCGCCTCCCTCCGTGACGTAGTAAGCGCGAACCAGCTCGGGATGAGGCGCCGATTCTTTCCAGGCCTGCCAGCGCTGGGCTAGCTCTTCGAGTTCGCGTTCGGGGGGAAAAGCACGCACAGGCGCCAGCATGGCGAGGGCGCGCGCCAGCTCGGCGTTGAATTCCTGGGCGAGGCGAGACAGGGCTGCCCGCAGGTGGATGCGCAGCCGCTCGCGTTCCGCTTCACCCAACTGCCCGATCCACTGGTATTGCAGGAAGGCGAGCAGAAGCAACAAGCCCAGCGCAGCGCCCATCACCAGAAAAGGAATGGCCGAGCGATCGCGCCAGGCCCGCACGAACCCATTATCGCGCCCCCTCGTCGCGGCATGGCGGACGCGCCGGCCGAGTTGGAGCACAATAAAGCTGATGGCCGGCTCGCCCGCACGGGTGTTGATCGTGGATGACGAAGAGAGCCAGCGCGCCGGGCTGGCGGCGATGATCCGCTCCTGGGGTTTCGAAGCGGAGACCGCCTGCGACGGCGTCGAGGCCCTGGAGAAGCTCAACCAGGCGCCTGTAGACGTCTTGGTGACCGACCTCATGATGCCGCGCATGGACGGTTTCGAGCTGCTGCGGCGCCTGGGGGCGCAGGGCGGCGGCCCTCCCGCCATCGTGATTACGGCTTTCGGAAGCGTGGAAACCGCCGTGGCCACGATCCACGATCTGGGCGCGTTCTGGTTCCTGGAGAAGCCCATACAGCCGCAGGCGCTGCGCTTGCTGCTGGAGCGCGCCGCTTCGCAGCGACGGCTGGCTCAGGAAACCGAACGACTCCAGCGGCAGTTGAGTTATCAGGGCGTGCTGGGCGAGCTCACGGGACGCTCGCCGGCCATGCAGCAGGTTTTCTCTTTGATCCGGCAGGTCGCCCCGACGAAGGCGGCAGTTCTGATTACGGGCGAAAGCGGCACCGGCAAGGAGCTGGTGGCGCGCGCCATCCACACACTGAGCCCGCGGCGCGACGGGCCGTTCGTAGCCGTCAACTGCGCGGCCCTGCCCGAGACGCTCATGGAAAGCGAATTGTTTGGTCACGAGAAGGGCGCTTTTACGGGCGCGTTCGAGCGCCGCGTGGGCTGTTTCGAACTGGCGCACAACGGCACGCTTCTGCTCGATGAGATCGGCGATATGCCTGTGGCCACGCAGGCCAAGTTGCTTCGCGTGCTCGAGGACTCGCGGGTGCGACGGCTGGGCGGGCGCAACGAGATCCTGGTGGACGTGCGCGTGATTGCTTCCACGAATCGCTCGCTGACGGAAGCGTTGCGCAAGGGCGCGCTGCGCGAGGACCTTTACTACCGGCTCAACGTATTCCACATTCACCTTCCGCCGCTACGGGAACGGCTGGAGGACCTGCCGCTGCTGGTGGAGGCTCTGCTGGCCGAGTTGAACCGCAAGCATGGCGCGCGGGTGCAGGAAGTGGCGCCAGAGGTGCTCGATCTCTTCCGCACTTATTCCTGGCCGGGCAACGTGCGAGAGCTGCGCAACGTTCTGGAGCGCGCAGTGATTCTGGCTGGCGAGGGGACCATTCGTCGCGAGCACCTGCCCTGGAATTTCCCGCCCGGCGCTCAGGAACGCGAGCCAGCGCCCCTGGAAGAACCTGGCGTGGTGCGCGTGCCCTTGGGGGCCACGCTGGAAGAAGCCGAGAAGGCGCTCATCCTGCGCACGCTGCAATTCACCGGCAACAACAAGACCCGTGCCGCGGAGATCCTGGGGATCAGTCTGAAGACGCTGCACAACAAGCTCAAGGAATACGCCGCCGGGCAGGCAGCTGGGCCGGCGGGCGGCGCGAGGGCCGAGGATGCAGGCTGAGCAACGCGGTCCGGGCGGGGCATCCACGAGTCGCGAGAGGCAACTGCGCGTCGCTTCGCTCTCGCTGAAGCTCCGGCTGCGCCTGGCCATTCTGGCGCTCATCGTGCTGGTGGTGAGCGCCGTTTCGGTTTTGAACCTGCACCGGCTGGCGGAGGCGCGGTTCCAGGACTTCGCCCAGCGGGCGCAGATGGCGGCGCAACAAATCAAGACATTTTTGATTTATCGGGTGCGGGATCTGGCGGCGCGCCGCGAGCCCGGTCCCGCGACCCTGGAAGAAGCCATCGCCCTCTGGGAGCAGATGGTGCGCGAAGACCCGGATCTGGCGGCCATGCTGGACTCCACAGTGGCCAGCGCGCGGGTCGTGGTGGAGATCCTCATCACGGGCCGGGACGGCGTGGTGCTGGCCGCCTCCAACCGCAGTCGCATCGGCGCCCGGCATCAGCCGCTGCCCGATTTGAGCGTGTGGGAAAGCCGCAGCCCCTGGCAGAAGCTGCGCGAAGTGTTTTCGCGCCGCGAAGATTATCAGACGACAGTGGCGTTGGGACTGCCTGGGCAACCGGAGCCGGTTTTCACCATCCACGTGGTGGTCTCCTCAATCCTGCTGCGCGACGCCCTGCTGCCCCAGCTCACCGGGATCGCCCTGATTTTCGCGGCCTCGCTGGCGCTTTCCGTGGCGCTGGCGGTCATGGTTTCCAACTGGAGCCTGCGTCCTTTGGCCCGCATCAGCGAGGCCATCGAGCAAATTACGCGGGGCGAGTACCGGCCGGCTGCCGCAAACGGGCCGCCGGAAGCCGTCGAGGTAGCTGCGGTGCGCAGCAAGCTGGACCTGCTGGGCGAGCAGTTCCGCGGAGCCCGTGAGGATGCGGTGCAATTGCGTTCCAACATCGAGCGCCTGCTGGAACGGCTGCGGGAGGTCGTGCTGCTTTTCGATCGTCACGGGCGTCTGGTGCTGGCAGGACGCGCGGCGGAAGAGGTGCTGGGCCGCCCGCGCGGGGAACTGCTCGGTCGTTCCTGGCAGGAATTGTTTCCACCGGAGAGTCCGCTGGGCGCCGTTGTCCGCAAGGCGGTGGAGGAAGGCCGTCCTCTGCGAGACCACGCCGTGACCTTGCAGCGGGACGGCAGCGCTCCGGCTCATTTGCTCGTGAACCTGGATGTGCTGGAGGCCTTTCCGGACCGCGAGCCCATGGGGTTACTGATCACGCTGCGCGATGCCGAGACCCGGCAGCAGATCCGCTCGCAACTGGACGTCTCCGCGCGCCTGGCCGCGATCAGCCGGCTCACCGGGGGCGTCGCGCACGAGATCAAGAATCCTCTGAATGCCATTGCCGTGCATCTGGAAGTGCTTCGTTCCAGGCTGGCCAATGAGGGTCTGGCGGACTTGCCGGAAATCGAGACCATCGGCCGCGAAATCAACCGTCTGGACCGCGTGGTGAAGACCTTCCTGGATTTCACCCGGCCGGTCGAGCTGCGCATGAGCGAAGTCGAGGTCGCAGGCCTGTTGCGCGAGATTCTCGCTTTGGTGGAGCCTTCGGCTGCCCGGCAGAACATCAGCCTCGTGCTGGAGGCGCCGGAGCCGCTCTTTGTGGAAGGCGATCGCGACCTGCTCAAGCAAGCGATTCTCAATGTGGTGGTCAACGCCGTGGAAGCCATGAAGGAGGGCGGGCGCATCCGCGTGGCCGCGCACCGCAGCGGCGAGGAATGCGTAGTAGAGGTGGAGGATCAGGGGCCGGGCATCCCGGAAGAAATCCGCGACCGGATTTTTCAACTTTACTTCAGCACGAAGGGCAAGGGGTCAGGCATCGGGCTGGCGGTCACCTTCCGGGTGGTTCAGCTGCACAATGGTACGATTGACTTCACGACGGAAGTCGGGCGTGGGACGACCTTCCGGCTGCGGTTTCCGGCCCGCGACCGGGAGCCTGCGAACGCCCGGGTTTGACGGGAAGAGCTGCGTGTGGGTACGAGGCTGAGCCGAGGCGCGCTTGCGGCAGTACTGGCGCTGGTTGTGGCCGTACCGGGTTGCCGGTGGTTCCGGCGCGCGCCCAAGACGAAGCCGGCGCCAACCGCTGCGCCAGCCGCCAGGCCTTTGCCCCCGCCCGTGCCCAAGCCCGCTCCGGAGCCCGAAATGCTGCCGCCCCCACAGTTGCCTGCCGGGCTGCCGCCGGTCCCGCCCCCGCCGGTGCTCACGCCGAAACCGCCGGCGCCTCGTGCCCCCCGGCGTACACGCACCGTGCGCAAGGCCACGCCTGCACCTGCCCTGTCGTCGGAGCCTGCCGAGCCGCCCAAGCCCCCTGCGCCGCTGCCCGCCCTGCAACAGATCCTGACGCCGGAACAGCAGCGCGAAGCCAACCAGGCCATCGAGCGCGCTGAGGCACGGGTGGAACAGGTGTTAGCCTTGTTCCGGCAGAGACAGCCAACGCCGGAACAGATGACCTCGATCACCCGGATCCGGGCTTTTCTGGCGCAGGCTCGCCAGTTGCGCGCCACGGATTTGCTGACGGCGCGGGCCCTGGCCGAGCGGGCGGCGGTGCTGGCCGAGGATCTGCTCAAGACCGTCCGCTAAGGGCTGCTTGCAGGACTAGCCTTTGCCCCCGTTTTTGAGGCAAACTGGGAATTCGGTTGCTGTGAGCACGCCATAGTTTCCCGGCCTGCGCGCCGGCTGCGGCGGCAACCGGAATGAAATTGAAAACAAGGAGACCAACCGCTCTATGGCTTACGTGATCATTGATACGTGCACGAAAGACATGGCGTGTGTGGACGCCTGCCCAGTGGATTGCATTCATCCCAAGAGCGACGAGCCGGACATTGATTCGGTTCCGCAGCTTTACATCAATCCGGATGAGTGCATAGACTGCGGCGCTTGCGTGCCGGTCTGTCCCACCAACTCCATTTTTGTGCTGGAGGAACTGCCCCCGGACAAGGCGCACTTCGCCGAGATCAACGCTAACTATTACCGCAACAAGTGAAGCGGAGCGGCGCGGGCCGGCCGCGGCCCGCGCACCGCATCATTCCGGCAGCGCCAGGAAGGTGGCCCAGGCATGGGCGTGTTCCTGCCCGTCCGGCGCCGCCAGCGCAGCCTCGGTGAGGATCTTTCGTCTCTGGCGCTCGACGATCCAGGCGCGCACCTGCAACGTCTGACCCGGCGCCACGTGCCGGCGCAGGCGGACACGCAGTTCGCAGGTCAGCGCCGGCCAGCCGCGCGCGCTGATCGCCTGCGACATCGCCTCGTCCAGCACGGTGGAGACAATGCCGCCGTGGATGATTCCGCGGAATCCCTCCCAGTCGGGCGTGGGCGTCCACTCCGCCACGATCACGCCATCCTCCTGCGCGTGAAACTGTAGCTTCAATCCCCGCGGATTCTCCGGACCGCAAACGATGCATGCCGGGTTGGGCAACGCGCGCACGCTCACTTTCTTACGCTCTCCTTCGATGTGGTGCGCCTGTTGGACGGCGCGTAATCTTTCAATCATAACCGCCGGCTTGAAGCGAACTCAAGCACGGGGGCGCCGCTCGCTTCCGGATTGGCGAGCAGGCACTTAGTCCAGGGCCAGAACGCGCACCGGTCCCTCCAGCCCGTTCGGTCGCAGGTGCTTCAGACGGTCGCGCTCGGTCTCGAACTTCAGTCCCCAGCTTCCGCGCGGGTAAATCGTGTCGCCCTGCGCGAGCCGACCGGCATCGGAGTTGGCTACGCGCACCACGAGGCGGTTGCGCTCTCGCGCCAGACCGGTGATTTCGAACCGGAAAGGCCGCCACGTACGCACGCCCAGCGGCTGGTCGTTGAGCCAGGCTTCGGCCGCCACCCCGACCTCGCCCAGATCGAGCGCCAACCTCCGGCTGAGCCACGCGGCGGGAATCTCGAACTCGGTCTCGTAAAGCGCCGTACCGGAGTAATGCCGCAAAGCGCTGTCCGTCCAACTGGCCAAGGTGAACTCAGCAGGCGCTGTTCGGAATACGACGGGATGTTCGGGAATCTGCGTGGGTTCCAGTGTGATGGTCGTGGCGCCCGGAGGAATCGGCGTTCCGGCCAGATCGCCTTCGATGGCGACTGCGCCCGGCGGCACTTCCACTGTCAGGCGAGGCCGTTTTCCGGGTTCGGTCCGCAGTTTCTTCTCGGGCGCAAAGACGAGGTCGCGCAGCGTCCGGCCGTCCTCGCCCACAAGGCGCAGGGAGAAGGCCGTGGGAACCATGAGGCTGGGGCCGACCTTGACCAGCAGCCTGTTCCAGCCGCGGCGCACCTCGACCTCGGCCGTCTCCGCCCACGGGTCGCGCAACAGCAGCCACTTCGGATGCCGGTGCACGCTCAGGACTTCGCGCCCGTTCCACCAGACGCGCAGGCTGTCGGCGAAAGCGGCCACCAGCCGGGCGGAACGCGTGGCGGGCGAATAAACATTCACGAAGGCGTAATAATTTCCAAATGCCCGATCGCCCGGCAATCCCAGCAGCTCGCGCGGCGCTATGCGATATCCGGGCGCCTCGACCCAGCGCCACCTCACCTTGCCGTACGCGCCGTCATAGGTTTTGCTGCGACGGAAGCTGCGCTCGGGCGGGAAAGGCCGGAAAAACCCACGGTGATCGTCGTAGGGGAAGGGTCCGACAAGCCACCAGCTTCGGATGCCCTCGCGTTCGGGGGCCAGCCAGATGGCCTGCCCGTCAGCGGTGAAGGCATAGGGAATCTCCACGCGGCCCTCTTCCAGCGTCAGCCGCCAGCCGGACCGGGGTAACCTGAGAAGCTCGCGTTCGCGTGGCTGATCGCACGGAGGCGCAGGCGCGCCGGCATGCTGCACCACGAAGTACGCGTCCCACGGGCCGAAGGGCAAGGGCAGCTCGGCGCCGTGGCCCAGCGTGCAGCGCTCGCCGGTTTCAGCGTCCCATTTCTCCCACCGCGCCGCGGCAGGCATGCGAACCCGAACGCGCCGGTCGCGATCGCTGTCGTTGACGAACCAGAACCATTCCGCATCCTTGCCGGCGCGCCGCGAGAAATAAATGCCGGCGGGATCGCCTTCCAGGATCGTTACGGCGGGCGGCTCGATGGCGCGCAGCGCATCGAGCAGCGGCTGCAAGTCCTCGCGCACGGGCTGCGGGACTTCGGTCGGGTGTACGTAATCGAGCCGGTGCATGAACGGTGGATGGTGACGGACCGGGAAGCGGCGGATGGCTGCGCCGTCCAGGCCCGGCGGTTGCTGGCCCAGCGCGAGCACCGCGCCTCCGGCGTTTGCGAAGGCGCGCACTTTGGCTGCGGCGGTCTCGTTTATGTGGGTCATGGGAGGCAGGATGAGGACGCGAAATTCTTCGTCGGCGAGGTGCAGCGCGCCGGCGCGGATTTCCGCCCGGCTCAGGTAGTGGCGATCCAGGATGTGGTAATCCCAGCCGCCGCACGCCAGCTCGAGCTGAAGAGCGCTGTAGAAATTCTGCACTTCGTCCATGAAGTTATTCCAGAGAAGCTCCCGCCGCTCGCGGGCGAACAAAGGCGCGGAGTGGGCGAAGGCGGTCTCCAGGGGATAGTAAATCGCGATCGGCGCAATGTGCCGCCCCTGGTCGTTCATGAACTGTGCACGCCGCACATAGTCTGCGTAACGGCGAAAGTATCTCCAGAAAGGCTGGCCCAGAAACCACTGCGGGGGCCAGGTTACTTTGCGGGGATCGTAATCGAAGTAAGGAACCAGCAGGTTGGCGCCCCAGAGCAGCGCCATATTGGTTCCGCGCCGCATTTTCTCCGGACTCAGGAAGGAATCGTGGCCTTGCAGGCCCTGGTTTTCGACTACCAGAGGCATGTGTTCCAGATGAGCCACGGTCACGGCTTCCTTGAAATCGAGCGGCATGCGGGCGCGCTCGAGCAGCGCGTCCATCATCACGAACGTTCCTGCGCGCCAGTGGCGGAACATGTCGCCTGCCAGGCTGATCTGGATCCAGAGTTGCTCCTCGTAAAGGGAAACGGCGTGGCCCAGGCCATGCCGGCGGCACCAGTCTGTAACTTGTCGGGTGAAGGAGTTGACGTAAAGGTCGGAGATCAGATCCAGATAATCGGTCCGTACTTTGGCGGCTGCACCCGGTTGGGCGGCCTCGTGCACGAGCAGGAGAAGGGCCGCGCGAAGGTCGTAGTGATAACGCCGCTGGAATTCGTCGAACAGGCGCGGCGTCCAGGCGATGGGCTCGCCGTAAGCGCCCTCGTGATCCGCGATGGTCAGCTTGAGTGTGCGGCCGAGATGATCGGGGAAACGGCGTGCGAACTCTTCGTAGACCAACTCGAGATACAAACGCACGGCTTCCGGATTGAGCAAATCCACCCTGGTGTTGTGCGCTCCCACGGCCGGGACCAAACGGTAAAGCGTCACTCGCCACCGTCCCGGCGGCGCGTCCCACCGCAGCTCGTCCCGCACCGGCTCGAGCACCCGCAGCGAATCGGCATCCAGCGCGCCTTGCGGCAGCTCTCGCGCCACCACCGCGAACCACGCCGGAGGCCTGGGCTTGAATCGCCAGCGCCGCGGGCCTTCGATCACCAGCTCCTGGTAGTCGAGCCGGCGCATGCGGAAGTCCGGCCGTTGCTCGAGCACGCGGCTGAGTTCGGGACCGCCTCGGGGGCGCCAGGCATGCCCGCTCGGCCAGTTGAGCTCGTCGGCAAAATTGAGCGTGAAGCCGAGTTCGCGGGCAATGCGCAGGGCTGCCCCTGCTTGCCGCCAGTACTCTTCCGAGAGATACTCCGGCTCCATGCCGTCCCAGGGGAAGACCACCGCCTGGTAGACGCCCTGGCGGATCATTTCGCCGATCTGACGGCGCGTCTCGTCTTCGCGGATGCGCCCGTTCCAGTACCAATAAGGCATCAGCGAGTAAGTTCGTGGGGGATCGCGGAACAGGCCCGCAAGATTGGCTCCTGCGGCGCAGGCCGCCAAAAGCGCTTCTGCTAAGATGGCCCGGAGGCGACGGCTCATGATGACGCGACTTATTATTTCAGCCTTGATGCTGGCGCCGCTTTCCGGGGCGGCCGATCCTTTCGCCCAGGCGCGCGAGAACGGGCGGCGCTGGGAAGAGTGCGCGGCCGCTGCCCGCCGCGTCCTGCATGCCTGGATGAAACACGCCGACCCAAAAACGTTGTTGCTGCCCGACCGCCTGCCTGGCGGGCCTCGCGGCCTCAAGCCGGGCGCGCCCCGCATTTACACCCCGCACAACTCGGGGGCCGACCTTTACCCGTACCTGATCCTCACCGCGGAGCTGACCGATCCTGAGCTTTACCACGGCCGCATGATGGAAATGCTGCGCAACGAGGTGCGCTTCACCACCGCGCAGGATTCCATCCCGGCCAACCTGAACCTGGATACCGGCGAGCTCGGTCCGCCCAGCCTGTTCGGCGCCGGCGAGTACGCCAAGGACGGCCTCATCGCCGTGACCGAACGGCTGGGACGCACGCCCTGGTTTTACCGCATGACGGACATGATCGCCGACGCCATGAACCACGCGCCGGTGCCGTCGGCGTTCGGCAATCTGCCCGCATCCGATTCCGAGCTCAACGGTGACTTTCTGCAAACGCTGGTCCGGCTGGCGCCGATGACCTCGGATCCGCGCTTCTGGGAATGGGCGCGGCGCATCGGCGATGCTTACATCGAGGAGGTCCTGCCGGGCAACCACGGTCTGCCCGCCACGAAATGGGACTTTACCGAACACAAGGGCGATCGCCAGGTCCGGCTGCGGGATCATGGCAACGAAATGGTGGTAGGCCTGGCGCTCCTTTACGCTCTGGAGCAGGACTACGGCACGCCGCGGGCCGCGCGCTACCGCCCCGTCGTGGCGCGGATGCTGGATCGCATCCTGGAATCGGCTAACCCCGACGGACTGCTTTACAACGTGATTGACGCGGCTACGCTGAAACCATTGAATTCCGCGCTTTCCGATAACTGGGGCTACGTTTACGGCGCTGTTTATGCCTTTTACCAGGCGACGGGTGAAACTAAATACCGCGACGCCGTACGCCGGGTGCTTTCCAACCTGACCAAATATCGCAACTACGACTGGGAGAACGGCTCCTTCGATGGTTACGCGGACTCGATCGAGAGCGCGCTTTACCTGGTGGCTCGTGAACCCGTGCCGCAAGCCCTGGACTGGATCGAGTCCGAGATCCGCGTGATGATGAACATGCAGCAGCCCTCGGGCCTGATCGAGCACTGGTACGGCGAAGGCAACTTCAACCGCACGCTCTTGCTCTACATGGACATGAAGAGCCAGGGCTGCCGGCCGGATCGCTGGGTCCCCGGCCTGCGCGTGGGCGCCGTGCGCGAGGGCAACCGACTGTACCTGAGTCTCGAAGCGCCCCGCGGCTGGCAGGGCCGCATCCGCTTCGATTACGCGCGCCACCGCCGCGTGCTCAACTTTCCCAAAAATTACGTCCGGCTGAACGAATTTCCCGAGTGGTATGTCGTGGAGGAAAATACTCTTTACCGCGTCCGTTCGGGCGCGGGTCCCGAGCACATTTATTTGGGCTCGGAGCTGATCGCGGGCGTGCCGCTGGTCCCCGGCGACTGGATCGTCGAACCCGTGGGGCCGCCGCCGTATGGGGCCGCCCGCAAGTCCGCCGAGGAGAAGAAGCCGTGAATCGCCGCCGTTTTCTCGCTTCCTTTCCCGCGCTGGCGGGCGCCTGGAGGGCCGGGGCCGCCGCGCAGCGTCCCAATATCCTGCTGTGCATTGCCGACGACTGGGCATGGCCGCACGCTTCCATCTACGGGGACCCCGTCGTCCGCACGCCCACTTTCGACCGCATCGCGCGGCAAGGCGTGCTGTTCACCAACGCTTTTTGCGCAGCCCCTTCCTGCACGCCGTCGCGGGCCGCCATTCTCACCGGGCAGGCGCCGCACCGGCTGGCCGAAGGCGGCAACCTTTGGGGGTTCCTGCCCGCACGCTTTCCCGTGTACACCGACCTGCTGGAAGAGGCCGGCTATTTCGTGGGTTTCACGCGCAAGGGTTGGGGGCCGGGCGATTTCAAAGCCGGAGGCCGGCGGCGGAATCCTGCGGGAAACGACTTCAAGAATTTCGCTGAATTCCTGCGCGCGGCGCCACCCGACCGCCCGTTCTGCTTCTGGTTCGGCAGCCACGATCCGCATCGGCCTTACGAACCGGACTCCGGCTTGAAGGCGGGAATGCGGCCCGAGGCCGTTCGCGTCCCGCCATGCTGGCCCGATGCGCCCGAGGTGCGCCGGGACATCCTCGACTACTACTTCGAGGTCCAGCGGTTCGATCGCGAAGTGGGTGAGCTCCTTGCCATGCTCGAGAAAGCGGGCCGGCTGGAAAATACGCTTGTGGTCGTTACCGGCGACAACGGCTGGCCTTTCCCGCGCGCCAAGGCAAACCTTTACGATGGCGGCACGCACGTTCCCCTCGCCGTGAGCTGGCCCGGGCGCGTCCCTTCGGGCCGGACGCTGGAGGACTTCGTCAACCTTGCGGACCTGGCGCCGACGTTCCTGGAGGCTGCCGGTTTGAAGCCCTTGCCGGAAATGACCGGGCGCAGCCTGATGGGCCTGCTCACCCAGCGCGAGAAGCCGGGCACGCGCACCGAGGTCTTTCTGGAACGGGAACGTCACGCCAACGTGCGTCGCGGCGATCTCTCCTACCCGGTGCGCGCCATTCGTACGCGCGAATATTTATACATCCGCAATTTCCGGCCCGATCGCTGGCCGGCGGGGGACCCGGAGCTCTACCACTCGGTCGGGCCCTTCGGCGATTGCGATGACAGTCCCACCAAGCGCTACATCCTGGAGCGTCGTTCGGACCCCAAGTTCGCGCGCTACTTCGAACTGTGTTTTGCCAAACGTCCCGCCGAGGAACTCTACGATCTGCGCAAAGACCCGGACCAGATCGTCAACGTAGCCGGTCGGCCCGAGTACGCAGAGATTCAGCGGAAGTTGCGGGCGCGTCTCGAGCAATGGATGAAAGAAACGGGCGATCCTCGCGCCACCACCGACGACGACCGCTGGGACCGCTATCCTTACTTCGGCCCGCCGGCCAAGAAGGGATGAGGCATCCCGGCGCCTTCAGGCCCGCGCTCGCCGCTGGATGGGTTTTTGTCCCGGGGGCGCGGGCGCGAACAGGTCGCGGCGCGTCAGCCCGAGCTGCCTGGCCATCTCCACGCAATAGTCGAGCTGGCCGACGTCCGGGCCGTGGATGTTCGAGCCAAAGGAAAATTTCACGCCCGCCTTGCGCGCAATCCTCAGGAAGGTCTCGGCAGGTAGCCGGTAGCGCGAGTTGATTTCGATGGCGACGCCATACCGCAAGGCTGCCTCGATGACCTTTTCCATGCGCTCGCGCGTCCACAGCACGGCGTGGTCCTTGGCGATGGCAGGAGGCAGAAAGGTCGGGTTGGCGAGGATGTCTATCGGGGCGCGCCGCATCAGCTCGACGTGGAAGTCCACGTAGCGATCCATGAAGCCCTGGGGATCTTCGATGGTCCTGGCCGCCGGCGTCCACAGTTTAATGAGCGGTTCGTCGCCTCCTGTTCCGCGGAACACGCGCTGCGGCACCGTGAGGGCGTCCTGAAGAACGTAATCCAGTTCGGCCACCAGAGCGGGCGAGAAGCACTCCATCCAGTCGAGGCCCTCGGCCTGGATGCCGCGGTAGACCGGCTTGCCCGCCAGCTTGTCGAGCCAGCGGCGCAGATCGTCGTCCGTGGAAAGCATGCCGCGGTAGCCGAGCCCGGGCTTGCCCGCGTGCTCGACGATGCCAAAGCGCACGCCGCGCCGCTGCGAGATCTCCAGCGCCTTCTCAAGCGTGATCTGCTCGTCGAGATGAACGTGGTAGTCCACCAGGGGGAAATCCTCGGCGGACATGGCCGCGCCGGCCAGCGCCGCGGTGAATTCCCGGCGTGTAATCATGAGGTGCCTCCTATCAGCTTGAGCAGCTTGTCTTGCACCAGGCGGGCCTTGCGCGCGTTGGGCGTCACTACCAGGATCGTGTCGTCGCCGGCGACCGTGCCCACCACCTCTGGCCAGTCCTCTCGATCCAGAGCCACGGCAACCGTGTTCGCGTGGCCCGGCGAGGTCTTCAGCACCACCAGATTCTGGGCGGCGCGCGCGTCGTGCAGGAACTCAGCCGCCAGTTGCGCCAGGCCCGGACCCCCGACGCCGGGCGTGAGCTGCCGGTATCCTTGTGGTGTCTTGACCAGGCCGAGTTCGCGGATATCGCGCGACAGCGTGACTTGCGTGGCTCGGATGCCCAGCCGCCTGAGCTCGCGGGCCAGCTCTTGCTGGGTGCGAATGGTACGCGTGCGGATCAGCCGCAGAATCTGGCCCTGGCGGTAGGCTTTGTTCATCGCCCCTCCGCGCATGCGCGCCGCATCATCTCGAGGCGCTCGGCCGCCTCCTCCAGGGCTCGCCGGACCGCCTGCGGTCCGGTGCCGCCCGGAATCTCGCGGTTCTTCATCCCCTCGCGCGGATCGAGCAGCCGCGCCATCTCGGGCGCGAACTCCGGCGTGAATTGCGCGAGTTCCTCCGCGGTCCAGTCCGCCGGCGTGCGCCCCTGCTTGATGCTTTCCAGGACGAGCCTGCCGACCAACTGATGCGCGCGGTGGAAAGGAACGCCGGCGCGCGCCAGGGCTTCGGCCAGATCGGTAGCCACTGTCCAGCTTTCTTCGACCGCGCGGGCCGCGCGCTCCGGGTACAGGCGCACGGAACGGGCCACCACGGTCGCCATTTCCAGCGACCCCTCCAGCTCGTCGGCTGCTTCGAACAGCGGCGGCTTGTCCTCCTGCATGTCGCGGTTGTAGGTCAGCGGCAGGCCCTTCAGCGTCATGAAGAGCGAAACCAGGCAGCCGAATACGCGGCCGCACTTGCCCCGGATCAGCTCGAGCGAATCGGGATTTTTCTTCTGCGGCATGAGGCTGGAGCCGCTGGTCACCTCGTCGCCCAGCTCCAGCCAGCCGAACTCCTCGCTCGAGTAAAGGATCCAGTCCTCGGCCAGACGGCTCAGGTGCAGCATGGTGACGGCGGCCGCGTAGAGGAAGTCGAGCACGAAATCGCGATCGGCTGCCGTGTCCATGCTGTTGCGCGTGATGCCGTCGAAGCCGAGTTCCCGCGCCAGCGCCTCGCGATCGAAGGCGAAGCCGCTTCCGGCCAGCGCGCCGGCGCCCAAGGGCAGCAGGTTCGTGCGGGCACGCGCCTCACCGAACCGCTCCCAATCCCGCGTGAGCATTTCCAAATAAGCCAGCAGATAATGCGGCCAAAGCACGGGCTGGGCGCGACGCAGGTGCGTGTAGCCGGGGATCACGGCATCCGGCCAGGCGCGGGCCAGATCGAGCAGCGCGGCCGCCAGCTCGACGATCCTGCTGCGCGTCCGGTCAATCTGCCCGCGCAGCCAGAGCCGCGTGTCGAGCGATACCTGCTCGTTGCGGCTGCGACCGGTGTGGATCTTCTCGGCCACCGCCCCGGCGCGCTCGCGAAGCTTGCGGATCACCAGCGTGTGCACGTCCTCGTCACGAGCGCCGGTGAAAAAGGCAGGATCGCGGGCTTCTTCGCGGAGTTGGGCGAGAGCGGACTCGATGGCCTGGCGCTCCTCGGCGCGGAGAAAGCCGGCGCGCTCGAGCACGCGCGCCCAGGCCTGCGTCCCTTCGATGTCGGCCTCGATCAGGCGCCGGTCAAAAGCGAGCGAGCCGGAAAAGCGTTCGAAGACTTCCGACGGCGAGCCTTCGAAGCGGCCGCCCCACAGTTTCATGGACACGCCTCAGCGAGCCTTCAGGGCCGCGCGCACGCGTACCGGCAGCCCGATCAGATTGATGAACCCTTCGGCGTCTTTCTGATCGTAGCCGGCACCCATGGTGAAGCTGGCGATCTCCACGGCGTAAAGCGAGTTGGGCGAGCGGCGCGAGACCGGCTCCACGTTACCTTTGAACAGGCGCAGCGTCACTTCGCCGGTGACGCTCTCGGCCGCCTTTTCGAAGAAGGCGTCCAGGGCTTCGCGCAGCGGAGTGAACCAGAAGCCGTTGTAGACCAGCTCGGCATAGTCGAGCGCCAGCCGCTGCTTGTAGTGCATCAGGTTGCGATCGAGCGTGAGCGCTTCCAGCTCGCGGTACGCGGTGACGATCAGCGTGCCGCCGGGCGTTTCGTAACAGCCGCGCGACTTCATCCCGACGAAGCGGTTCTCCACCAGGTCCACGCGCCCCACGCCGTGCTCGCCGCCGATGCGATTCAGCGTTTCCACGATGGCCACCGGGGAGAGCCGCTCGCCGTTCACCGACACGGGACGCCCGGCTTCGAATCCGATGGTCACCTCGGCCGGTTCGTCGGGGGCTTCGCGCGGGCTGCGCGTGATCATCCAGACGTCGTCGGGCGCCGGATTGGCCGGGTCTTCCAACGGGCCGCCCTCGTGCGAGATGTGCCAGAGATTGCGATCCCGGCTGTAGATCTTGGTCGCCGTGGCAGTCACCGGGACGTTGTGACGTGCCGCGTAGGCCAGCGCGTCCTCGCGCGAGCGAATCTCCCATTCGCGCCACGGAGCGATCACGCGGAGGTGCGGCGCCAGGGCCTTGTAGGCCATCTCGAACCGCACCTGATCGTTGCCCTTGCCCGTGCAGCCATGAGCCAGCGCGTCGCAGCCGGTTTTCAGAGCGATTTCCACCTGCTTTTTGGCCAAAAGGGGCCGGGCGATCGAAGTGCCCAGCAGGTACTTGTGCTCGTAAACCGCGCCGGAGCGAACCAGCGGCCACAAATACTGGGTGACGAACTCCTCGCGCAGGTCCTCGATGTATACTTCCGAGGCGCCCGTGCGAAGGGCCTTTTCTCGCAGACCGGCCAGCTCCTCATCGCCCTGGCCGATGTTGCCGCACACGGCCACGACCTCGCAGCCGTAGTTCTCTTTGAGCCACGGGATGATGACGGAAGTATCCAGGCCGCCCGAATAAGCCAGTGCTACCTTCTTGGGTTTCTCCATACTTACCGAAATTCTAACAGGCGACGCCGCCCCTCAGGCCAGCATCATCAACAGCAATGCCTTCTGCGTGTGCAGGCGATTTTCCGCCTGTTCGAAGACGAGCGAGCGGGGCGATTCGATAACCTCGTCGGTGACTTCCTCGCCGCGTTTGGCCGGCAGACAGTGGAGGAAGACGGCGTTGGGCGCCATCTCCATGAGCTGGGCATTGACCTGGTAAGGCTGGAACACGCGGCGGCGCTGATCGGCCTCGCGCTCGAAGCCCATGCTGGTCCACACGTCGGTGTAGACCGCGTCAGCCCCCGCCAAAGCCGCGGCCGGATCGGTGGTGATGGTCAGCTCGGTGCCGCAAGCCGCCGCCAGCCCTGCGGCTGTGGCCGCGATCTCCGCGTTCGGCGCGTAACCCGGCGGCGTGGCGACCGCCAGATTAATCCCCAGCCGGGGCGCGGTCAGCATGAGCGAGTGCGCCACGTTGTTGCCGTCGCCCACGAATGCCAGCTTCAACCCGCGCAGTTCGCCGAAACGTTCCTTGAGGGTGAAGACGTCGGCCAGAGCCTGGCAGGGATGGTAGAGGTCACTGAGCGCGTTGATCACGGGCACGGACGCCCAGCGCGCCAGCTCCTCAATGGTCTGCTGGGAGAAGACGCGGGCCACGATGGCGTGGGTCCAGCGCTCCAGATTGCGCGCCACGTCCTTGAGCGGTTCGCGTTCGGCGATGGGGCCGCTGGAGAAGACGGCGTCACCCCCCAGTTGCTTGATGGCCAGCTCGAAGGTCAGCCGGGTGCGCAGGGAGGGTTTCTCGAAGAGCAGGCTCAGATAGCGGCCCTCGAGCGCGCGCGCGTACGCGGCGGGCGAGCGCTTGAGCGTGGCCGTGAGATCGAGCAGTTGGACCAGTTCTTCCTGGGAAAGGTCCAGATCCCAGGCGAAACGCCGGACGGAGGCTTTGGGAAGGGTATCCGTCGGGAAGGAGGCCGGGGCTGTATGAATATTCATCACAATGAATAATTTCACACACCCGGGCCGACCCTGTCAACCTCCTCCGACCCGCGCATTCCGGGTTCGGGGGCCGACAGGGGTCGGAAGGCCGCCGTTGTGCCCGTTCCCGGATGCCTGTATCGAGCTTCTCTGCCGGAACGCGCAGGAGCGCCTGCTAAAATGCCCCCGATGCCAAACCCCGGATGGTCGGCCTTGATGGCCGTGATCGCTCTGGCTGGCGCGCCCGCCCTCGCGCAGGAGCCGCGCGAAGAAACTCATCGCTCAGAACTCGTAGCCTGGCCAGGCCCCTGGTCGTTCCTGCTGCCCCACGCCACCATCATCCTGGTGAGTGACCAGGAGCTGGAAGCTCTTTCTGATCCGGACGCGGTCCTGAACCTGACGCTGGGCCGCGAGCCGCGCATGGAGAGCCTTCGCCAGGTGTGCCTCCGTGCTCAGGCGCGGGGCGCCCACACCCTCACGCTGGCCTTCGATCACTTCTTCCGCCAGTACCGGCCCGGACAGGACGCGCCCAGGCGCCTGATGCCCGACATGGACGAATACATCCGCCGTGTGGCGGCCATCGGCCAGTTTGCCCAGCGTTACGGGCTGGGCCTGGAACTCAGCCTGCTCAGCCCGCTGGAGATCGGCAAGGCCTACGCTGCTCGCACCGGCGAATCGGGCGTCTGGATGCACTACCGTGAAGGGCTGCGCGATCCCGTCACGGGTGCTTTCAGCGTCCAGTTGTGGCGGCACAAGCGGTGGGCCAACAACAAGGGGCCGGTGGATGTCGAGGATGCCGGCGTGCGGGCCTTCGCTTTTCGCGAAAGCCGGATTCCGGGCACACCGTACCGCGTCGTGGATCCGGCCGCGATGGTCGAAGTTACGGCTGACGTCCGCGTGGAGCGCTTCGGGAACGTGGAGGCGCGCGCGGGCGATTTTCGCGCCGAGCGCATCCGTGTCTACTCGAACGGGCCGGCCCGCCAGCCGGGCCTCGATCGCGTGCTGGTCATCCAGCAGTACCGCACTCCGGAAATGGATTACTTCAGCCCCAAGGCGCTGCCCTTCCTCACCGAGCTCATTGACCGTTACGCCGCCGCGGGCGTTCCCCTCCACGCGCTCTACTCGGACGAAATGCATATCCAGCAGGACTGGGCCTATTTCAGCCACCACGACGCCGGCCAGTTCGCCTTGCGCTACGTGAGTCCCGGCCTCGAGCAGGAATTCGCGCGACGCTACGGCGCTCAGTACCGCGATTTCGCACGGTATCTGATTTATTTCACCCACGGGCAGGAGGATTTCGCCAATGACTTGAGCGCCCGCCAGGGCGTCATGCACGTGTTCGGCGCCTCGCCGGAGGAGATCCGCCGGACCGCGCTGTTTCGTGCCCGCTACTACCGCCTGCTCCAGGACGGCGTGGTGGACCTGTTCGTGGCGGCCAGGCGCTACGCCGAACGCAAGTTCGGCCGCCGGCTGCCCGCCCGCGCGCACGCCACGTGGGCCGAGAGCCCGCCCATTGATTACTACGAGGTCGGGCGGCAGAACCGCGCCCGTCACCAGTACGAGTACACGTCGAACTTCGTCTGGTCGAACACCGTTCACCAGGCGGCTTCCGCCTGCTACGACTACTTCAAGTGGGGCGATTTCCTCACCGGCAACGGCAACGATCACACGGAAGGCGGCTGGCTGGACCGCAACTATTTCGCCCTCGCGCTAGCTGCCTCCACGGGAATTCTCAACGAAGTTCCTTACTCCTACGCCGCGCATTGGGGCATGCCCGCCGAGATCAGTCGGCGGCGCGCTTCCCTGGTCAACGCTTCGGGCGCCGGCGCCTCGCTGCCGTTTGCCCTGGTTGAGGACATGGAACACCGCGACGTGGAGGTGCTCATGCTTTACCCGCTCGATCTGGTTGCGGTCGAGGAACGGTTCGGCTCGTGGATGACGCAATACGGCTACGCGAATTACGTCACCGCAGCCAAACTCTTGGAGCGCGGAGCGGTGCGCGGCGGCGCGATTGAGATGGCAGGCCGCCGCTTCACGACGCTGGTGGCTTTGTTCGAGCCTTTTCCTCCCGCCAGGCTGCTGGAGCTGATGAGCGAATTCGTGCGGAGCGGCGGGCGGCTGATTTGGTCCGGCCCGCCTCCTTTGCTGACCTGGGAGGGCGAACCGGCTCTTCCTGTCTGGCAAAGCATTTTTGGCGTCTCCTTCAAGCCCGATCCGGTGGACGGCCTGATCGCCGCGGGGCAGCTCGTTCGTTTCGAAGGCCCGCTAGCCGGCGTCGCACCACAAATCATCCTCACGGTCTTCCTGGTGGACCGCATCTACCCCGTCCAGCTCGAGCAAGCCGAAGCCGCCGCGCGCGTGAAGAACCACGTGGTCGGTTCGTTGCGGCGTTACCCCGGCGGTGGTTTGGCCGCCTTTCTCGGTTACCGTCCTCGGGACGACCAATCCCGCAGCCTCGGCTACGATTCGCGAAACTGGTTCGAGGTCCTCTCGGCGCTGGGAGCTTATCCGCCGACGGGCCGCTTTGCCGGCGTCAACGACAACACGGAGCACCTGTCGCGCACGGGGCCCTACTTTGTTTGCCGGTTTCCCAACGGCGCCATCGCCCTGGCCCCGCACCTGCGCGAATTGGAGGAAGACTGGCCCGGCGGGTTCGCGCGCGATGCCGAGGCTGATCGGGCGATCGTGGCTCGCCTGGCGCTGCCCTCGGAAGCCATCCGCCTGCGGCAGTTCAAAGTCCACGGCCACACGGTCAGCTACGAAGGCGAGAGGGCGGTTGCTTTCCGGGTCAACGCCCAGGGCCGGCTCGTGGCCTTTGCCGGCCACCGGACGCGGGAGATCACGGTGGACGGGCGCCGCACCGTCTTCGCGGATCAACCGATGGAACTGATCGCCTGGGCACCCGTCAGTGCGCGGCGTCGCGTGCTCGGCGGGGCCGTGCTTCAGATCATCGTAGAGGGGGAAGGGACGGTGCGTATCCCCTTGGTTGGCGTTTCAGCCCCTGTCGAGCTCGTCGCCGAGGGATCCACTCCCGGCAGCCGCGGCGCCGGAATCCCCTGCCGGGTGGAAAACGACCGCCTGGTGTTCACCGCCAGCAAGGAAATTCAGGGCCGCCCCCTGTACGTTGCCCCTGCCCGCGAGGCGAAATGACCGGGTCTCGCCAGTGCTACGCTAGGGAAGGCTTTCATGAACTTAGTTCACAGGAGGAACAAGCATGGATGAGACTGTGAACCGGTTGCCCCTGATCGGTGAGGATGCTCCCGCGTTCGAGGCCGAAACGACCCAGGGCCACATCCGCTTTCCCGACGATTTCCGCGGCAAGTGGGTGATTTTCTTCAGCCACCCGGCAGATTTCACCCCCGTCTGCACCACGGAATTCATGACTTTTGCGGCCATGCAAGAGGAGTTTCGTTCCTTGAACTGCGAGCTGCTGGGCCTCTCGATTGACAGCAACTACAGCCACATCGCGTGGCTACGCACCATCAAGGAGAAGGTCGAGTTCCGCGGGATGAAAGGCGTCGAAGTCAAATTCCCGGTCATCGCGGATCTCACCATGGAGGTGGCGCGCAAATACGGGATGCTCCAGCCGGCGGCCAGCAGCACTCACGCGGTCCGCGCGGTTTTCATCATTGATCCCGCGGCCAAAATCCGCGCTATCCTCTACTACCCGCTAAGCAACGGGCGCAACATGGAGGAGATCAAGCGCCTGCTGATCGCGCTTCAAACCTCCGACAAATACGGCGTAGCCACGCCGGCCAACTGGCAGCCGGGCGAGGAAGTCATCGTGCCGCCGCCGACCTCTTGCGGCGCCGCCGAGCAGCGAGTCGCCGAACCCGGTGAGGGCGTCCGCTGCGTGGACTGGTTCCTCTGCTTCAAGCGGCTGCCCTGAAGGTGGCGAGGTGAGCCTTTCACATTCACTTGCCAATTCCGCGGTGGAAGCGGGGCATGCTGCTATCATGAATTTTTTGGCATGTCTCGCTTCCTCCTGACTCTGATCGCGTTTGCCGCGTACTCGCTCGCCCAGCCGCCTCCAAAGCCTGTCCCCGCGCCGAAACCCGCATCGCCGCAGCGTTTGGCCTCCGCGGCCCAGCGCAACGAAAACATTCAGGTCCATCGAATTGATAACGACGCCATCAAGGAAGCCAACATCCGCCTGGGCACGAACGTAACTTTGCTGGGTGAACTTCCTGCCGAGGCCAGCCACTTCGCCATAGAGCATGGGCAGCCCCCGGTGCGGCAGCCATTGCTTGCTCCGCGGCGCATCGCGCCCGACTGGCACGGCGAGCTTTTTCAGTGGCATCAGAACAGCGTTTTCAATGCCAGGACTTTTTTTCAGGTGGGGCCGGTGCAGCCTTCCCGGCGCAATTTTTACGGGTCGCGCGCCACTGGCGGCGCCGGGCCGCTCGGTCATCTGAGCCTGGGGGCTTCCCAGCGCAAGATCCGCGGGATGGTCAACGGAAACGTTCTGGTCCCGCTGGCCGAAGAGCGCACCCCGCTGGCTACGGACCCGGCCCTGCGGGCCCTGATCAGCCGCTGGCTGGCAGCCTACCCGCCGCTTCTGCCCAATCGCCCGGACTTCGATCCGCGCGCCCTCAACACGAACGCGCCCCAGCGCATTGACGAAACCGACGCGGAAATTCGCCTCGACCGCGAGGTAGGCGCGCGCTCCCGGCTCTTCCTTTCCCACGCTCTGAGTCGCCAGCGCGAGGCGGCGTTCCAGTTGGTCGCCGGCCAGAACCCGGATACCGACATTCACGCCCATCGCAGCCGGCTGACCTGGCAGATCACTCCGTCGGAGGCGACCGAGGTCGCTGCCGGGCTGTCCTTCGATCGGGTTCGTTCCTGGCTGCGCCCGGAGCCGCGCGCCGTCGGTCCCCGCATCCGCATCGGCTTTCAGATCGAGGAGCTGGGGCCGGACAGCATGTTTCCGATTGACCGCGCCCAGAACACTTTCGGCGGCGCGCTGCTGGTGCGGCGGCAACTCAGGGGCGGGCGGCACGCCCTGAGCTGCGGCGGCGATCTGGCCCGCGTGCAGTTGAACGGAGTCGAAAGTAACAACCAGCGCGGCTATTTCCAGTTCACCAACAATTTCGGGCGCACCGCGATCGAAAATTTCCGCCTCGGGACGCCGACGACTTATGAAGTTACAATCGGCGAGTTGGCGCGCGGCTTCCGCAACTGGAAACTGAACGCTTTCTTCGGCGACCGATGGCGCCCGGCCCAGCGTCTGCAACTTTACTTCGGCCTCAGATACAACGCGCTGACGCGCCCCGTGGAAGTGCGCCGTTTGGATATCATTCCCTATCCCTGCGACTGCAATAACTTCAGCCCCGTTTTCTCACTGGCCTGGGGCGTGCGCAACTGGACGCTCCGCACGAGTTACTCGGTTTCTTTCGGAGAAATCCTGCCGGTAACTTACCAGCAGATTCGGAATAATCTGCCGAACGTCCGCTATATTCAGGTCCAGCATCCCGACCCGCTCAATCCGCTGCGCGGCATACGCCTGGAGGATCCGCAGACGCGCAGTTCCCCCACCTGGCTGTCGCCGGATCTGGTGTCGCCCTACGCCCACCAGTACGGGCTTTCCCTGGAGCGCCCGGTCGGCAACTGGGCCGTGCTGCGCCTTGGCTATGTAGGGAGTCGGTCGCTGAAGTTGCTCAATGTTTTTATCCAGAACCGCGCTGAGCCAGTGCCCGGCATCCCGCTGACGACCGCCACGGTGGACGAGCGCCGGCCGGATCCGCGCTACTACGAGATCAAGCGCGTGGTCAACGCCGGCATCGCATACCTGGACGCCGCCCAGCTCGCGCTCGATTTCCCGCTGCGTCGCGGCTTCACGGGCGGCTTCCGTTATACCTTCGGCAAAGCGATAGACGAGGGCGCGGATTATGCTTCCACCGCGGCGAACACCGATATCGCCAAGGGTCGCAGCCAGTGGCAGTACGATCAGTTGCGCGACCGGAAGGGACTCAGTAACTTCGATTCGCCGCACGCCCTTGAGCTGCACGCCGTCTGGGACCTGCCTTCGCCGGCGTCGCGCGGGAGCCTGTTCGGTCAACTGCTGAACGGATGGCAGGTCTCGGCCGCCGCGCTTATCAAATCGGGCACGCCGTTCACTCTGTACGTTGGCTCCGACGCGCCCGGCTTCGGCAACGTGGACGGCGGCCCCGGCGATCGGCCCAACATCCTGGATCCTTCCATTCTGGGCCGGACGGTGGACGATCCGAATACTTCGACGAGCATTTTGCGGCGGGATCGTTTCGCCTTCATCCGACCTGGGGAGCATCGCGGCAACCTCGGGCGCAACACGTTCCGCAAGGACGGCATCGCCAACCTGAACGCGGCCGTGGGAAAACAATGGCGCTGGAACGGAGGGCGCGAGTGGACGCTGGCCTTTCGCGCCGAGGCTTACAACCTGGCCAATCACCCTCAGTTCGACGAGCCGCAGCGCAATTTGAGCTCGCCTTCCTTCGGACGGATCACCAACACGCTCAACGACGGGCGGGTCTTCCAGTTAGGGCTGCGGCTGATTCTGTGAGGTCGGAGCGGGCTGGGCGGCCGGCGTTTCTCCTCCCAGCGGTCGCAGTTTCTCGAAATCCGGGCCGCTAATTACGTAGTACCAGTCGGCGAAGCGCTGGTTGAGCTCGCGCGCCCGTCGCTCGCCGGCAGCGCCATCGCCCCCGTATTTGCTCGCTCGCGCCGGGTCGTAGCTGGCGGTGACCATCAGGTACCGGTTCTCGCCGCGCCCACCCGCCGATTTGATTTCGCCCCCGCTGGTGGCCACCTCGCCAAAGCGCAGCACGTAGACCAGGCCGTCTGCGGTTTCCACGCTGAGTTCACCCTCCTTGCCCAGCAGGCGACCTTGCGGCGTCAGGAAGAAGCCGTACTGGCGGAAGGAAAGCGCGCTGTCCAGAGTAAGCCGGACCTGTCCCTGTCGCAGGTCCTCGGCTAAGGTGGGCGGCTTGGGCCGGACATCTACGATCCGCAGCCCTTCGAGAGTGCCTAGCAAGGCCTGAAGCGCGCCCGGCTTGAGCTTGTCCGCGCCGCTCCAGCCGCCGTCCTGCCGCGCCAGCGTCAGCGTTTCTGCGCGTGCGATGCGGCCCAGCGTTTCATCAATCGAGTACCGTTGCACGACGATGCGCCGGATGGCCGAAGCCGCCAGCCGCAGCAGGTTGGGCTCGACCCAGTCGGCCAGGCGCGCCGAAGGATCTGCGTCGGTCTTCACGATGTAGGTTCGCTTCCGTCCGGGGATGCGGACGTACCGGTAGCCGGGCTTGTTCTCCACCGGCTTGCCGAAGATGTAGTCGGCCAGCACGTCGCCTCGCGCATCGCGGAGCGTGACGCGCTTGCCGCGCCCAGTGAGCGTGGCGACGCGAGTGTCCAGCGGGTCAATCACGCCGAACTGGGCGTGCTCCTCGGCTGAGTCCGAGCGAACCATGTCCTTGCGCAGGTCCACCAGCCCGGCCGCCAGCCGCGCCAGGCGGTCCCCCAGTTCGACGGGATAGTTGTGATGGGAAGCCACCACCCAGCGGCCCTTCCGGAACTCGATTTTCAAAGGACGGGCGGTGGCGGTGGACTCCTCGTAGTCAATCACCTCGATCACGCGTGCGGCCTGCGGATCGCGGAAGTTCGGGTAGAACAGCTCGCCCTGGTCGCTGAGGATGGCCGGTGTGACGCGTTCCGGCTGCGTCCATGCCGCCAGAATCGCCATCAATGCGGCAGCGCCCAGCCAGGCCGCCGTTTTCACCCTCTCACGCATTACCTCCCTCCGGGGCGCGCGCACTCACCAGACGGTCCGTTGGAATCCGCAGCCTTTCCCGCCGCATTTTCCGGATCGAGACGGCGATGAAGAGCAGGAACGCAGGCACCGGCGGCAGGGCCACCGCCAGCAGCTTGATCGTGTTCTGGATGCGCCGGATGGCGTTCTCCATTTCGGCGCGGCTGTTTTCAATCTGCCGCTGCTTCTCGTCCTCGATGTTGGCCCGCGCCACCTGCAAGCGCCGGTTTTCCACCGACTGGACGTTGGCGATCATGATCCTTCGCGTCTGTTCGTCCAGGTCCGGGCGCTGCTCGATCTCGCGCACCGCGCGATCCAGTCGCGCCTGGGCCTCCTTGAGCCGTTGCTCGGCCAGCGCCTCGGCGGCCTGGACCTGCCGGAGCCGTTGAGCCTCGTAAGTGCGGGTGCGCGCCTCCACCGCTTCCAGCGTCCGGTGCTTCGGTCGCCGCTTGCGCAGCGCGATGAACGACGGATCGCCGGCCAGGTCGTCCACGGCGTTGAGCAGGAAGGTGACGTTGTCGAACTGGAGCTGCTCGATCCCGCGGCGGCGCAGCTCGAAGAACTGCTCGCCCATCAGATCCACGTCGGCCACGACGATAGCGTTAACCTTCCCCGTGGCGTCTTCGCGCCGGACGCGGGCGGCCAGTACCTGGCGCGCGCCGCCGGGATGATGGGGCAGATTCTGGTTGATCGTGATGCCGAAGAGTGTGCGCTGGACCAGATCCTCCCAGCGCACCGTGCCCGAGTCGGTCGTGGTTTCCACCAGGGGCGTGAAGCGGACGTCGCTGCGCCCCCGCAGCACGCCGGGATAGAGCAGGACGAGCTCTTGCAGGCCGGCGGTGACGGGGTCTTTGGGATTGAAGCCCTCCTTGCCCACGAAAACAAATTCCTTGGGAAGCGTTTTTAGCTGGGGATGCGGGTTGTAGTCATCCCAGGCGATGCGGTTGCTCTGCCAGATCACGCCCAGCGCTTCCAGAAAGGCGCGCAGGTCGGCCCGCGGGGTCGCCGGCGCCGAACTCGCTAGCAATCCGGCTGACGGGATCTCGTTGGGCGCCAGGTTCAGATCGAACGCCGGCATCGGGTCGAGCAGAACGAGCACCGGGCGTCCTTGCCGCACGTACGCGGTGAGCCGGTCGAGTTGCGCTTGCGTGAGTGTGGAGGGCAGGGCCACCACCAGGGCATCCAGGTTCGCCGGATACTCGCTGTCCGGATCCACGCGCACCACCTCGTACTGCTTCCGCAGCTCGGCCACCACGGACCATTCGCTGGTCTGGATCTTGTTCTGGAAGTCGAAGCCCCCGAACAGGCGCGCCCGGGTGTCCAGGATTCCCACTTTCTTGCGCTGCGCCCGCGAGACCACGCGCACCGAACGCATCAGCTCGTATTCCACCGGCAATCCCCGATCGAAGAAAGGAATCACGAACTCTTCGCCCTCGCAGACGAACGCCAGGCCAAGGAAGATCTCGTTCGTGGTTCGCGCGCTCTCTTCCGTCACCGGAACCCGGTACGGGCGAATCCCGTAGCGTTCCTGCGCTTCCCGGGCCTCGGGCGAGTACTTCAGGGTCTCGATGATCTTGACGTGGACCGCCTCACCGCCCACCGCGTCGAACTCGCGCAGCATGTTGACCAGGTTGGTCCGGACGTCCATGTAGCTGCGCGGCACCTGCGGGCTCAGGTAGGCATAGATAAACACGGGCCGCCGCGGAGAAAGGCTGGCAAGCAGGGCGCGCGTTTCCGGCGCCAGCGTGTGGAGTCGCTCCGCCGTGACGTCCAGGCGAATGCGGGCATGGGCGGCCAGCAGCGTGCTGCTGCCCACGATCACCGCGGCCGCCAGTCCCCGCAGAGCCACGTGCACGCCCAGCCGGGGCGCTTTGGGCCCGCTCGGCCAGCGGCGGCGACCCAGTAGCGCCACGTTCACGTAAAACGTCGCCAGCGCCAGCCCGACGAAGTAGACCAGAGAACTCAGCGTGATGACTCCGCGCGCCAGATCGCGGAACTGCTCGACCACCGACAGCCGCTCCGCCAGTTGCTGCAATGCCCCGCTGAGAATCGTGCCTGCGCGCGCGGCGAATACAGGGGCGGCGCAGAAAACCGCGCCCAGGATGAAGGCGACCGTCTGGTTGTCCGTGCACTGGGAAGCCAGCATCCCGAGGCCGAGCAGAGCGGCGCCCGCCAGCCAGTAACCAAAGTAAGTGGCCGCCATCAGCCCGGGATCCGGATCGCCCAGCCAGCACAGCACGACAAGGTGGCTGAGCGAGAAAAGCAGCGCGACCGTGTAAATTCCCAGGCCGGCCAGATACTTGCCCGCGACGATTTCCAGGTCCGTGGCCGGCAGGGTGAGTAACAATTCCTCCGTACCCTGTTTCTTTTCCTCGGCCCACAGGCCCATGCTGATGGCGGGAATCAGAAAGACCAGCAGGTAAGGAAAGACGCGGTTGAGCTGGTCGAGATTGGCCAGGTTGGCAGCGAAGAATTGCTCCTGCCAGAAGGCCGCCATGGCGCTGACGAATACGAAAAGAGTGATGAAGACGTAGCCGGTGGGCGTGCCGAAGTAACTGCCCAGCTCGCGCAGAAAAATCGCAGTGATCACGCGGCGCCGGGCGCGCATGGCTTTCTGTCCTCCGCTTCGCCCCGGGTGAGGGCGTGGAAGGCTTCTTCGAGCGAAGCGTAGCCGGCTTTCATCTCTTCGGGCGTGCCGTCGAAGACGATGCGGCCGCGGTCAATGAAAATGATGCGGTCGGCCATCGCTTCCACCTCCTGGAGAATGTGCGTGGAGAGGAGGATGGTTTTGGTGCGCCCCAGTTCGCGGATAGTTTGCCGAACCTCGCGCACCTGGTTGGGATCCAGACCGCTGGTGGGCTCGTCCATGATCAGCACATCCGGCTCGTGCAGCAGCACCTGGGCCATGCCCACCCTCTGGCGGTAGCCGCGCGAAAGTTTGCGGATGCTCTTTTCCAGCACGGGCGCCAGCCCGCACAACGCCGTCACCGCCTCGATGCGGTCGCGCAGTCGCGCGCCGGAGAGTCCGCGCGCCCGTCCGAAGAATTTGAGCAGCTCGAGCGGCGTCATCTCCGGATAGAGCGGGCCGTTTTCCGGCAGGTATCCCAGGCGTTCGGCGGCGGCGATCCGGTTTCCGTTGACGTCCAGGCCTGCAATGCGCGCCTGGCCCGCGCTGGGGGCCAGGTAGCCGGTGAGGATTTTCATGGTTGTGGACTTGCCTGCGCCGTTGGGGCCCAGGAACGCCGCCACCTGGCCCTGCGGGACGGAGAAAGTGACGTCCCGGATGGCGGCGAAATCGCCATAAAACTTGCTGAGGCCGATGGCCTCGATCATGGGCGGCGCCATGGCTTGGCTCATGGTTGACGGTTGCGAAGCAACGAGGCCGTTGGGATGCGGGAATTCAATAAGAGTATTTAGCACTCTCCCGCGGCCTCTCGCAAACCGCGGCGGCTTGTTCCGTTGCTATGCTGGCACCGATATGCGCGTCGCCGGATTCTTTCTCGCCCTGTGCTCCTTGCTGGCCCCGGCTGCGGACCCTCTCTACCAGGCCTTCCGCGAGCCGCCCCGCGAATACTCCATGGAGCCTTTCTGGTCCTGGAACAGCACGCTCGAGCCGGAGCGCCTGCGCTGGCAGATAGACCAGATGCTGGACAAAGGCATTTACGGCGCCTACATGCACGCTCGCGCCGGCCTGGATGAGAGCCGTACACCCTATTTCTCCGAGGGATTCTGGGAAGCGGTGCGCGTCAGCGTGGAGTACGGGGCTCAGCGCGGCTTCCGCACCTGGATTTACGACGAGGACAAATGGCCCAGCGGGGCGGCCGGAGGCCGCACGATCGCGGCGAACCCGGCTCGCTTCCGCGCCATGGGCCTGCAGCACCGGACCCAGAGCGTGCAAGGCCCGGCGCGGGCGCCGGTGCGCTTTCCCGACGCCGTATTTGTGGTCGCTGCGCGCCAGACAGCTCCCGGCCGCATTGCCTCGGACACCCTCACCGACCTCACCGAGATCAACCGCCGCGGTGCAAGCTGGGACGTGCCCGAAGGTACCTGGCTCATCTCGATTTTCGAACCCGTGCGCGGGCGCGAAGACCTGCCCAATTACCTGAATCCGGAAATGGTGGCCGAGTTCATCCGCAACACTTACGAGCAGTACGCTGCGCGCTTCCGCTCCCATTTCGGCAAAACCATCCCCGGCTCGTTTTTCGACGAAATCTTCAATCTCAAAGTGCCCTGGGACCCGCTGCTCGAGGAGCGTTTCCGCCAGCGCAAGGGTTATGAGCTGCGCAAGGTCCTGCCATTGCTGTTCCTGGACGGCGGTCCCGAAACCATCCGGATCCGCTGCGACTATTTCGAGGAATTTACGCGCCTGTATGAGGAATCCTGGTTCCGGCAGCTATCTTCCTGGTGCGAGCGGCACAACCTCAAACTCACGGGCCACACGAACGAAAACCTTTACTCGATCCAGGATCAGGGCGATTACTTCCGGACCTGGCGCCATCCCCAGATTCCCGGCACCGATAACGAGGACTTCCGTTATACCTTCCCGCGCGTGATCGGCTCGTGGAAGCCCAAACAACTCAGTTCCGTGGCGCACGTTTACAACAAGCCGCGGGCCATGGCCGAGTCCCTGGGCGGCGCGGGCTGGGCGATTACTCTGGACGAGGCCCGCTACGGCGTGAACATGCTCGCGGCTTACGGAATCAATTACTTCATCTTCCACCTTTTCCACTACGCCATGGATACTCCGCTCAGCATGGACGACTGGCCCAATTCGTGGTTTTACCAGAATCCTTACTGGAAATACTTCAAGAAATTCGCGGATTATATTCGCCGGATCTCGTATCTGACCAGCCAGGGCCGTCACGTGGCTGACGTGGCCGTCCTTTATCCGGTGGAGGAAGTCTGGAGTCACGGGATGAAGAACCCGCCGCCCGGCCAGCCGCCGGTGGTCGAACTGGTGGATCGGCTCGTGCAAGAGCCGCTGGACTGCGATCTCGTGGATACCGACAGCATCGTGCGCGCGGTGGCCCAGCCTGGAGGTCAGGCACGCATCGGCACGGAAAGCTACCGCGTCCTGATCCTTCCACGGGCGCGTACGGTCTCGCTGGCCGCTTACCGCAAGATCGCGGACCTGGCTGCCGGCGGGCTCACCGTAGTGGCGCTCGGCGAGCCGCCGCGCCATTCGGCAGAAAACGGAGGCGATGACCCCGAGGTCATTCGCATTTCTGACAAGCTCTTTCCCGGCGGCAATCGTGTCTTTGCCCGTAGCGACGAACTGGTACACTGGCTCCGGCAGCAGTTCCAGCCCGATGTGGAAGTGGTCGCGGGTCCGCGCGGCGTCTTGCGTTACCTGCACCGTTCCGTGGATGGCCGCGAAGTTTACTTCCTGGTCAATTCCGAGCGGCAGCCCGCCCGCTGGCAGTTACGCTTCCGGGCTCGCGGGTCGGCGCAAAAATGGGATCCCGAGACCGGCGCGGCTACTGCCCTCCCGATTCGCAACGGCACGGTGGAACTCGAGTTTCTGCCCTGGCAGGCGTGGTTTGTCGTTTTCGGCGCCCGCGAGCAGGCTAAACCGCAGCCGACCGGCGCCAGCGCAGGAGCGTTCGAGCTTCAAGGACCCTGGACCATCCAGCTCTGTCCTGCCGAACTCGACTACGCATGGAAGCCGGATCCCGGGCCGACGCGGGTCGAGGTTCCCGTTGCCGATTTCCGCTTCGAACGAGCGGGACGCCAGCCGCCCTGGCGGCGCCTCAAGATTCATGACTCGCTCAACCCGCATCGCGGCGTTTCCCGTTATCTCTCTGCGTGGGACGCCTGGTGGATCACCCGATACGTCTACCAGCGTCACTTCGGCGATTTCGGCGGGCCGCGGCTGCGGTTTCACAAGCAGCTCGACCTGCCTTTCGATCCGGCATCGTCGCGCCTGGACGTGGTGGCTGATGGGCGCTTCGAACTCGAAGTCAACGGCGCAGCTGCCGGTTCGGGCGAGGCCATGGCGGTGCGGCGCTTCTCCTCGCTGCCCCTGCGTCGCGGACGCAACACGCTGGCGATCGAGGTTCGCGGCCAAGGCTACTTGCTGGCGCAGGGCGAGGTTTGTTCCGCGCGTGGCGAATGCGTCGGCATCTACAGCGATAGCGACTGGCAGGTGAACGCTCCCGGCGAGGAGCCTCGCGCCGCTTACCCGTTCGCCTACCCGCCGTTCGGCAACTGGGGCGAGCCGTCGTTGTCCGGGACGAAACCCGAGCTGCCGCCGGCGGTTTGGTACCGCGTCCGCATCCCGCCGGGTGCTCGCAGCGTGGAACCGCCGCAGGTGCAAGGTGAGTACGAGATGTTCGCCGATGAGCAGCCGCTGGCCCGTGGTTCTGCGGGGCCGGTGTCGCTTCCGCCGGGCGCGCGCGAGCTGCGTTTGCGAGTCCGGCTGGCTGACCCGGGCGACGGCCTGCTCGCTCCCTTGGTCTTCCACGCCGGACCGGCGCCCGGCAAGCTCGGCGACTGGCAGGATCTTGGGCTGGACTGGTATTCGGGACGCATGATTTACCGGACGCGCTTCCACCTGCCCGAGCAGTACTCCGGCGCGCAGCTCATGCTCGATCTGGGCAAGTTGCGTTACACGGGCGAAGTTTGGCTCAACGGCAAGCTCGTGGAGTTCTTTGCGTGGCCGCCATACCGCACTGACATCACGCGCGCGGTGCGTCGCGGCGAAAACGAGCTGGTGGTCATCGTTGCCAATCTGCTGGCCAACCAGATGCGGTGGAATATCTTCGACTCCGCCATTGCCAACCGCATTAGCCGGTGGTGGCACGATGGCAACATCCTGCGCGAGGCCGACAAACTGCGTTCAGGCCTGATGGGGCCGGTGCGGATCGAGGCCCTCCGTTGAGGCAGGCGGCGCACTCGCGGCAGCCCGCTGCTTCCAGGCTCGCGCGTGGAGTCCCAGGTTGCCGGCACAGACGATCACGGTCAAGGCGACCAGCCACGACTCGGGCACGTCCGGATAGATCAGCCTGTCGAGGTAGTGAAGCAGGAAACCGGTTTGGTAAGGCGTGTGGCCGGCCCGCCGCAGGAAGTACTGCTCGGCCAGCGTGAGCGGGCAGGGCCAGGGTCCGATTTGAATCACCAGGGCGTAAGCGAGCGAAGCCAGGTGCAAGCCCGCGACAGTGCGACCGCGCTGAGCGAAGGCGCCGCCCAGCGCAACCCACGCAATGAATGCCAGGTGCAGCAGAAACGCTGCCGCCGCGAGCGCTTGGAAAATCGCCGCCGGCATCCCTGCGCGATGATAGCACTATGGCCCACCTGCTCCGGCTGGCTCATGACTGGCGCATGGAAATCGAAGGCGGGGTTCCCGCCGAGCTGATTCGCGACTACCTGCGTCCCGCCATTCGCGCCGTGCCGGCGAGCATGGCGGCCCGCACAAGGATCCGGCTCATCCGGGTCGCGCCCGCGCTGGACGACCCGGAGGCCAGCTCACGCTGGCAACGGAGCCCCGAGGCAGCCGAAATCTGGCTGGCGACCGACGCTGACCCGCATGACGTCACCATGGAGCTGTTGATCTGCGTCGGCCAGATCCTCTGGGAAGAATTGACCGGCGGGGAGCGCAACCAGTGGCTGGACCGCCTGCGGCGCGAACTAGAGGCGGGCGTTACCGGCGAGATTGACGAGCTGGCGCTGGAAGCCAAGCAGCGGCTGCTGGCCTCTGCGGCCGCTGCACGCAGCATGCGCCGCCTCGAAGCTTACGCGCGCGCATCCTTTGCCTCGACGGCAGCCGAATACGTCCATTGTCTCTGGCACGATGTCACCGTGCGCTCCGGTCCCGAACACCTTCCCGCCCAGTGGTTACGCGAACGTCTCGAACTGCTCGAGCTGTGGTTCCCGCCCAATCCCGGCTATCGCCTGTTCGCGGCAGCCGCTCAGCGAGGCACGGGCAGCGAAGGCGCTTCCGAGGCCAGCCCGGCGTAGGTCTCCTTGACCCGGATCACCTTGTTGCCTTCAAAGGTCACGAAGATGATGCGTCCGGGAGGCTGGCCGTAGATCCAGTCTTCCAGCTCACGACCGTCCACGGTCTCCCGCACCTTGCGGACCGGACGTCCCAAAGCCAGCAGGACCTGGTCGCGATCCATACCTTCCACGGCGCGCTTTTCCTGGATCGCCTGGCGAATGGGCGGCGGCAGGGTTTCCACGTACTGCTCCGTGGCCGAGCGCTTCTCGAAGTCGAGCAAAGGCGCCAGCAGCTTTTTCACTTCGGCCGGCTTCAAGGGAGGCAGCCGGCGGTTGAACACGAGCGCGATCGAGGTTCCGCCGGGCGCGACCGTATAAGGCCCGCCCGCCAGAGGCACCGTGCGCATGCCTACTCCGCCGCTGACCTGAATGCGCTCGTACCATTTGCGCCCGCCCCGGAAGCCGCCGTTGATTTCGAAAACGATGCGGTCATCCTCCAGGGAGACCTTGGTGATCTGGACGAGGTCCCCGGCACGCGCTGCCGGCCCGTGTTCGCGCGCCAGGGCCTGCCATTCGGCCTTGTCATAGGAGCCGTTCAGGTCCACGGTCAGCGCTTTCTTGGAGCGAGGCAGCAGGATTTTCGCCGTGGCGTACTCGGCGGTCAGGCCGCGGATCAGCTCGATGCGTTCCTCGGGCGTCAACGGCCGCGGCTTGTCCTGCGCAACCGCCAGGACCGCCATCGCGAGAGCCAACCACCATGCCAGGCGGTGCATTCAGCCCTCCTCACGGGCTTGCAGCAGGAAAGGGGTCTGGCGCGGCAGGGGCATACGCCACAGGGCCACAAACAGCAGAATCAGGATGCCACTGGTCAGGATGCTCCCTTCCAGTCCGTATTCGCCCCCACTCCACAGCGGCCCGGCTTTCCAGCGCACCGCGTAGCCCGTCAAGTTCATTGTAAACCCGCTCAGGGGCACTCCAGCCAGGGGCAACGCCAGGTTCCATCCCGCATGCAGGCCGATCGGCAACCAAAGATCGCCGCTGCGCCAGAAGGCATATCCGAGCAGGACGCCCCAGCCGAAGGTGTTCACCAGCCCCAGCAGGTTAATGTCGGGATTGCCGGTGTGGGCCAGCGCGAATAGTGCGCTCACGGGAAGGATCGCTGCCCACGGTCCCACGTCCCTGATCAGGATCTGGAACCCGTAGCCGTGGAAGAGCATCTCTTCGCCCGCCGCGCCGAGCAACAGGAGGACGCCGACGAACAAAATTACGGGCGCTCCCGAGGAATCGGTCGCGATAGCCTGGAACTCGGCCGCGGGAGAGAGTACGGCGCCAGCGATCAGAGCCAGCGCGGCCCCCGCACCCCAGGCCAGTCCTCGCACGAGATTCCGCCGCGACACGGCGTTCCAGCCGAGGCCAGCCTGCGCCAGTCCAGCGCCTTCGTAGATTCGCATGAGCAGGCCGTTGCACGCGACCGCCGTCACAAAGACCGCCAGCACGCTCGTCACGAGCAGGTTGCTGGAGAGCCAGTAAAGCAGCGTGCCCACCAGCCGCAGTCCCGCCACGCTCAGCGCCGTGAAAACGGTCAGCCGAACCGCCAGCCTCAGCGCCTTCTCGCCTGCTCTCATGGACCCGACTACTATAGCGGAGCCGCCTGCTCGCCGGCGCTAGCATAGAAAAGATGCCGGCGCGACGGATCCTTCAGTTGGGCGATCCCATGCTTCGCGAAGTCTCCCGGCCTGTGGAGACGCCCGCGCATGCTCTCCTCATTCTGCGTGATTTGCGCGCGACCCTGCACGAATTCCGCCGCACCCACGGCTTCGGACGCGGAATTTCCGCCGTGCAAATCGGCGAGCCGGTGCGCGTGATCTACCTTGAGTTCGAGGGCACGCCCTATTCCTTGATCAATCCGGAATGGGAGTTCCTGAGCGAGGAGAAGTTCCGGCTCTGGGACGACTGCTTCTCGTTCCCTGATCTGCTCGTGTACCTGGAGCGCTCCCGCCGCGTGCGCCTGCGCTACCTGGATCCCGCGGGTCAATCGCAAATCCTGGACGCCGAGGGATCGCTGGCCGAGCTGCTTCAGCACGAGATGGACCACCTCGATGGCATCCTGGCCGTGGACCGCGCCTTGGACCGCATGAGCCTCGCTACGCGCAGCGAATACGAGCGGCGTTATCGCAAGCAGCGCACGGGTGTAGAATGTAGGCCATGAAAATCACGCGTCGTTACGCAATTCTGCTCGCTCCTGCTGGTGTGTTCTTGCTCGGTGGATTTCAGGCGGCGCAACGGGCCACGGCCCCGGCAGCCGATCCCCTGATCGAAGGCTTCAAGAAGACCACTGTGGCCTCGGTCGCCGACGCGGTGGATCAGGTGGTGGGACAGCGCGGTTTCATGGCCCACGACGTCCGGCCCCAGGTGCCGGGCGCATTCGTGGGGCGCGCCCGGACTGCTTTGCTGCGGCCCGCGCCTCCGGAAAAGGCCACTCCCACCCTCAGCGCCCGACACTCGATCGAGATGATTGACACCGCCCGCCCCGGCGAGGTAGGCGTGATCGTGGTCGAGGGGAGCTTGGATGTGGCGGCGCTCGGTGGCCTGATGGGTACTACGGCGAAGGCCCGCGGCATGGTCGGCGTGGTCATTGATGGCAGCGTGCGTGACGTGGCTGAGCTCCGCGCCCTGCCGCTGCCGGTCTACGCGCGCGGGGTGGTGCCCTCCTCGAGCGTCGGCCGCTACGCCAGCGTGGCGCGCGACGTTCCTGTGACCTGTGCGGGGGTCACCGTGCGCCCAGGCGACATCATCGTGGCGGGCGAGGACGGCGTGGTGGTGGTCCCTGCGGACAAGGCCCAACAGGTGCTCAAGCGGGCTCAGGAAATTGACGCCCGGGAGACCAAGATGGTCCCCTTAATCAAGCAGTACAAGTCACTGCAAAAAGTGGTGGAAATGTTTAACCGGATCTAAGCGTGGTTTCCGGCGGGGCTCAGCCCCTTGTTTTTCTAAAGTCTGGCTGCGCCCCGCCGATCATGGGGATGTATGCAGGAGCGCCGCGCGGAACCGCGCATGCTTTGCGCCGACCTGATTCGCGTTCACTGGACCGATGAATCGGGCCGGCAGCGAGAAGCGGTAGCCAATCTCGAGGACATCTCGCACTCGGGAGCTTGCCTCCAGTTGGATAGCCCCATCGCCGAAGATACCCTCCTCCGCCTGGAACATCCCAAGCTGGATTTGTTTGGGCGGGTCCGCTACTGCATCTTTCGCGACACCGGGTATTTCGTGGGCATCAGATTCGAGCCTGGCTATGCCTGGTCGCAGCGCCGCTTCCGGCCCAAGCACCTGCTGGATCCCCGTCGTCTTTTCGTCCGTAAATCCACCTCCTCGCCTCCCCGGCCCAACGGTTCGCCCGGCGAACACACACACTGAAGTGCGCCCCGAGGCTCGGCTGCGCCGCGGCAGCTCTTTTGTCATCTCAATAGGCCAGCAACCAGCGGGCTTTCTCCAGGACCTTGGCCGCGTTGGGAAGGAAGGCTTCTTCCAGAGGGGGACTGAAAGGCACCGGCGTGTCCGGCGCTGCCACTCGCACTACCGGCGCATCCAGGCAGTCAAAAGCTTTCTCGGCAATGCGCGCCGCAATCTCGCCGCCTACGCCCCCGGTCAGCGTGGCCTCGTGCAGCACCAGCACGCGCGAGGTCTTGCGCACGCTGGCCAGGATCGTTGCTTCGTCCAAGGGCAGTAGCGTCCGCACGTCCACGATTTCGACCGATACGCCCTCTTGATCCAGCGTGTCGGCTACCTCCTGGGCTACCCAGACCATGGCGCCGTAGGTGATGATCGAAAGATCGCGACCCTCCCGCACCACGGCCGCGGGGCCGATGGGCACCGTATAGTCGCCCTCGGGGATTTCCTGCTTGATGCGCCGGTACAACGCCTTGTGCTCGAAGTAAATGACCGGGTCGTTGTCGCGAATCGAGGCCTTGATGAGCCCCTTGGCGTCGTGCGGCGTCGCCGGCATGACCACTTTCAGTCCCGGCGTGTGGACGAACCACGCCTCGTTGCATTGCGAGTGGAAGGGGCCGGCATGTACGCCGCCGCCGCAGGGGGCGCGCACCACCATGGGGACCGCCGCACCCCAGCGGTAACGGCATTTGGCCGCGAAGTTCACGATCTGATCGAAGGCGCAGGAGAGGAAATCGGCATACTGGATTTCGGCGATAGGCCGCAAGCCCAGCAGAGCCGCCCCGATGGCCGCGCCCGCGATGGCTGCTTCGGCCAGCGGCGTGTCAATGACTCGCCGCGCCCCGAAGTGCTCCAGCATCCCCTTGCTGATCTTGAACGGGCCGCCATAGACGCCCACGTCCTCGCCCAGCAGGAAGACGTCCGGGTCGCGCTCCATCTCCTCCCAGATGCCCTGGCGAATGGCTTCCAGATAGGTGACGAGCATGGCTCAGCTCGCTTCGTAGACGTTGGCGGTGAGTTCGGAAGGATCGGGATAAGGGCTGTTTTCGGCCCACTCGATGGCTTCGTCAATCTGCTGCCGCAAGGAGGCGTAGAGCGCGTCCAGATCCTTCCGGTCGGCCCAGCCGCGCTCCAGCATCAGAGACTCCATGCGCAGGATCGGATCCTTGGCCGCCCACTCCTCGAACAGGTGCTTGGGAACGTATTCGGCGGCGTCGTGGGCCGAGTGGCCGGACATGCGGAAGGTCTTGCACTCGATCAGGTAGGGTCCCAGCCCGCGACGGGCATGTTCGGCGGCGCGTCTGGCGGCGTGGTAGACCGCAAAGGCATCGTTGCCGTCCACGATTTCGGCGGGAATCCCGTAACCAGGACCGCGATCCGCCACGTTGGCGCACGCCATCTGCAACTCGAGCGGCGTCGAATAGGCGTACTGGTTGTTGTTGCAGACGAGCACCAGCGGGAGCTTTTGCACGGCGGCAAAGTTGATGCCCTCATGAAAATCGCCCCGGCTGGTGGCGCCGTCGCCGAAGAACACGTACGCGATATTGCGGGATCCGCGGTATTTCAGGGCCAGAGCAGCGCCCGCGGCCACCGGCAGGGAAGCGCCGATCGAACTGATGATGGCCACCAGACGGCGTTTCATGTCGCCCATGTGCATGTTGCCGTCCTTGCCGCGGGTCAGCCCGCCGACCCGACCCATGTACTGGGCGAACACTTCCCGCGGGTGGACTCCGCGAATGAAATACAGGGCGAGATCCCGGTGCGAGGGGAAGAGCACGTCCTCGGGTTCGGCGGTCAGCCCGACGCCCACGGGAATCGCCTCCTGACCGCGGCCGGAGTACACGCCGCCCACGATCTTGCCCTGGCGATAAAGCTTGCGTTCGATGCGGTCCTCGACCTCGCGCATCAAGAACATGTAGTGCAGGAAACGCCAGGCAAGGTCGGCTTCAGGGTCGGTCCCTGTGGTCTCGGGCGGGGCGGGCAAGGGCGCAGTTTTCACAGCGGCCATCGGCGCTCTCCATCGCAGGGATTTACCAGCCCAAAGCCTGTAGTATACGCTATTGCGCCAGCCTGGTTGGCAAGCCCGCGCTCCTCAGAAAGGCAGGTCCCGGCGCGGCGGCCCCAGGAGCGAGCTACGCAGGTAATGATACGGGTTGACGGGATTGCCGGCGATCCGAACCTCGTAGTGCAAATGCGGCGCGGTCACCCGCCCCGAAGTTCCCACTCCGCCGATGATCTCGCCCCGTCGCACTTCCTGGCCGGGGATGACCGAGATCCGGGACAAGTGCGCGTACCAGGTTTGCATGCCGTTGCCGTGATCTACGACGACCAGCCGCCCGTAACCGCTCAGGTAGCCCGCCTGGACAACCACGCCGTCCGCGGTGACGCGCACCGGGGTACCGTAGGGCGCCGTGATGTCCACGCCCCGGCGGAAGCTGCCTCCAACCGAGAAC
>Ga0080004_1140117_pt1 | contig 54248 bp, 52 predicted proteins | sample WasSprMetagenome_FD_69207 | JGI IMG/M metagenome (GOLD analysis project Ga0080004, IMG submission 69207) | Sulfidic aquatic microbial communities from Washburn Spring, Yellowstone National Park, USA - WS (SPADES assembly) (version 2) | ecosystem: Environmental > Aquatic > Thermal springs > Hot...
TGAAGGACGCACAAATTGAGCGCGCCCGATGTTTGCTCATTTGCACCGGTAACGATTTGACGAACTTGGAAATCGCGCTGACCGCTCGCGAACTGAACCCGAACTTGCGGATAGTGATGAGGCTTTTCAGCGACGAGTTAGCGGAGCGGGCTCAGAAGTTTTTGGGCGTTCAAGTGGCTCTGTCCAGTTCTGCCATCGCAGCGCCTGCGATGGTGGCAGCAGCGTTGAGCAAAAGCCTCGTCCACGCCTTCTATGTCGGCGAGCATCTCTTCCATGTCGCCGAAATCAACTTGGAAGAAACCAGCCCTCTTTCGGGGTTGACGGTTGGTGACTTGGAGCAGCGGTCATTTGTTTCCGTCGTCCTGTTGCGCCGTTCCGACGGGACAATCGTTCACCATCCGTCTGCTAACACGCTTTTGCAATCGGGCGACACTTTAGTCATAATCGGCACGCCAGAGCAAATTGCCTCGCTGCAAGTTTAGTTACCTGTCTGGGTGAGTAGTCAAAGCCTTTCTCCACATCACCATTCATGGCATCGGCAAATTTGCGATGAGCCAGCGATTGCCTTCTTTGATGGCGAAAAGCCTAAATCTCACGGTTCGCTTGCCATCGGAAAATTCGGCGTTGAAGATGGCGACGCGGGCGTAAAGCCAATTTTCGCCCAACGCTTTTTCGGGATGGGCGCCGAACAGTTCGGTCAAAGTTTGCTCTACGAAGCGGAACTCTTCGGGTTGCTCCCTTTGGACGATGGAGTCGCGATGTGGCACTAAGCGGACCAATTTCATGCCCTTCAACTTCGCCCGCGCTTGTTTTTGCGTTTCAGCGAATTTTTTCAAATCACCGCCCACCGCCGTTTTGCTCTTCGGGTGAATTGCACTCAGCACATCTTTGTCCCTGCCAGCCTGCCACCAACTCAAAACCTGCCTGACAATTTTCTCCGCTTCCGCTAAATCTTCTGGAAGCGGTGCGTAACAAGTTCGCCCCATCGCACTGTAATCCGTTATGCCCGTTGCCCTGACTTGCTCCAGCAGGTAGCGCTCAACTTCTTCAGGCTTAGCGGAAGCAGGGACATTAATGGTATACCACCAAGTCCCGTAAGCGCTCACTTTCCAACGACCATTTTCACGCCGAAGAGCCACAAAATCGGTGTTGACTTGAAGGATGTTCGGCTTATCCGAAGTAAAAGCGCGCCATACAGCAAAACAAAGTTCACCAAGTTTTCGCACCTCAACGACCCGCTTCGCCATCCGAGAAAAGAAATCGTGTTCTGGGTTGAGTTGGGCGAGTTTGAAGTGCAGGAAGCGTTGTGGCTCACAGCGGTAAAACTTAAGCGACTGAGCAATCCGCTCCCTCATTTCCTTAACAACGAACGCCAACGCCTTTTCGTCGCCCTTGACGAATGCGTTCATGAATTGCCTGACAACTTCCGCTGGGTTATTAGGGTAAGGCTCAACGACAATTTCTTCATCGGGAACGGATGACATGGGCGAGCGCTGGTCCTTCAACGCTTCAAGTTCGCTTTCCAACTGCCTTGCCGCTTCTGCTGACCGTTTAGCCGTCTCCTCATCAGCTGGCTTCAGGTAGCAGCGAACCATCCAGTCGTAAACTTTCTCGGTGTCAGTCAGATGCGAATCGGGGAAGGCTATTCGCGAGTGGCTTATCGGGACATCGCTGTCGTAAGCCATGTAGATGCCCTTTGTCGCCGTGGGGTTGAAAGCGATGACGATGTAGAAGAATTCGGGCACTTCCGCTGGCTCAACGGCAATTCGCTCCCACTTCCACTCGCCCCTCTGAGCGAAGAGCGAATAAGGTGCTTTGAATTCTCGGATGACTTTGAAGTCAGCATCGCACAGGAAAATGCTGAAATCTTCGTCAGGCGGCTGCAACTCACCGTAGCGGGCACCGTAAAACTCAACGGCTACAAGTTGCCATTTGCCTTGCGGTTTGCAGAAGATAACTCCATGCCCGCTGCCCCCAAGACTCCACTGCCCGTCCTTTTCACCGTCATCGTAGCGAAGTCTCAACAATCCATCTTGCCACTCCAACTTCAACCCGTAGTAAAGCCACTTTTGCTTGATGTCTGGGAACTCGGTGTCTACCCGAACTTTGGGCTTAAGGATTTGCTCTGGAATGAGCGTTTTTGCTTCAGGGTCACCAGTTACGGCGACAAGGGCTTCAACGAATTTTGTGACCAACTCGCGCCCCGACGGTCTTTGCGAAAGTGCCTTGCCGAGCGCTTCGCCCAACTTCTGCCTTCCGTATCTGCGCTCAATTTCGTAAAGGGATTTGGCTGCCAGAGTTGATGGGTCTTTGCGGGTTTCAAATTGCCTTAGAAGCCTTCCCAACCCGCTGGTCTCATGGTAGTTGTGTGGGTCAGGGTAAACCTCAGCGCCCAACTTCTCAAACAAGTGGCTGGTGATAACTGAGCCAAAGTAGTGCGCCCAACCTTCGGCGACGCCTTCAGGGATTCCGGCAGTTTGAGATATGCGCGAGTAAATGGCAATGTGACCGAGTTCGTGGCAGATGCCATAGACATTGTGGGCTCCGCCTTTCTCTGGCGAGAACAAAGGTTTTTCGGAGCCGACTTCAAGGAAGATGAACCTTTGCCCGTCCGTCCAAAGCCTTGCAAACTTTTCACCCTTTTCTGGGACGAGTTGAATTTGCAACTCAATGGGTTCAGGCAAGGTCAAGTTGTAAAGTTCGCGGTAAGCCTCCCAAGCAGCGTCGCCGATTTGCAGCAGAGCCTTAGCGTAGGCTTGCAACGACTTAGGGTAACTGACACGGAAATGTTTGCCCGAAAGCGTTTCCGTTTGCCCTGACATTTGCTGCTCAAATCCGAAAGCGAAGCCAACGATTAACCCCGACAAAAGCGCTGATGCGACCCAACGCACCACCATCTTCGGCACCTCCTTGTTGCCTAACTTCACTGCTCAACTTCGGACTTGCCGCTGCTTTTCATCCGCTCAAAGACCAACCGAACCTCTTCCAATGAACTTTTGTCAATCTCGTGCTCAAACTCGATGAGAACCTTGCCCCTTGGTGCGGATGAAAGAACTCTGCTGCGGCACGGTGGCATGTAGACGATGGCGTCACACTCTGACAGGACGCGTCGAACACCTTTTCTGTCGCCCAACCATGCTGATAATGACGGTTCAATCCCGCTGAACTGGCGGACTTGTTGAACAATGGTGGGCAGCGAAACTTTGTCCCGACAAATGACACCGAGTCGGGTTTGCGGTGGAAGGCTTGCCATCGCCTCAAGGGCTTTTCTGGATGGCACGGAGAGGACAGGTAAAACCTTTTGATTTTCGCCCGCCAAAGAAGCGACTTCGCGAAAGTGGAAGAAACTCGTCACAACGAGCGAAAAGGGGTGCAACCGATCAGGCTCTTCGCGGGCTTCGTCCAATAGGATTGGCTCAACTTCTGTGCCTAAGGCTTGTTCCAACTGAGCACAGCAAGTCTCTATCTGCTCAATGTTGCACTCAACGAAAGCCACTTTAGGAGTTGCCCGGGTTCGTTGAAGTTCCCGCAAACGCTCATCAATCATTTGCTTGAGTTCGTCCGGTCCAATCAAGCCCATCTGCACCAGTTCTAAAAGGGTTGAAAGCGCTCGCTCCAATTTCGCTTGAGTTGACTGCTTGAAAAGGTCACGAGAGATGGGAGCAACATAAACGCCACTGCCCTGCTTCAACACCAGTAAGCCTTCCCGCTCGAGTTGACGGTAAACAGAGAAAACTGTGTTGAAGTGAACTTTCAACTCTTGAGCCAAAACCCGACCCGGCGGAAGTTGGTCGCCGGGCTTCAATTGCCCAGTGGCGATAGCGTAACGAATTTGCTCAGCAAGTTGCTCTGCTATACTCAGACCTTTGACCCGCTTGACCTCCCACCGCATCCTTCATCTCCTCCTGTGACATTGTCATTGTGACAATTTACGGGGTCAGCGTCAAGAGGGGAATGCAGGCTTCGGAAGTTCCGCTTCGGGTTTCAGGGGAAAAACTTCGCGGGATGCTCTTTGCATCACGATTTACACCTTGCGCTGTCTAACACCATTGACGGACCAGAAGAGGGTGGCTATAATGAGGCATGCTATCAACTGCCCCTGCCTATGCGGTGGCGGTGAGGGAAAGGATGCAGGGGTAAGAGGCGAGCAACCATGTCAAAGCACAGGCAATTGCAACCAGCACCACATTTCGTTCGACTGGACTTGCGCAAAGTCATAAACCATCCGGGCTACACTGTAATTGCTCACTTTGAAACCGATGTGCAACTTTGGGAAAATGGTCAGTGGGTTCATGTTCGCGGTGAAGCGTCGGGCACAAACATTGATGGGCGTCACATCCTCGTCACCGGTAAGGTCATTGGGGTTGTGGAATTGGAGTGCAGCAGGTGCTTGACAGTCTTTGAGCAGGAGATTGAAGCACCGTTCGAGGCTCAATGTGACATCAAGACTTTCCATTTGCTGGCTGAAGGCTTGCCCGTTGACGAAGGTGAGGAAGTCACGGCAATTTTTGACGCTAACAGCGCAGACCTTTGGGAACTTTCACGGCAAGCCTTGATAGTTCAACTGCCGCTCAGACCTTTGTGCAAGGATGACTGCAAGGGGCTGTGCCCTTACTGTGGCGCAAACTTGAACGAAACGACTTGCAACTGTCAGCCGCCAGAAGACCCAAGGTGGGCAGCCCTTGACTTGCTCATGCAGCGACTGAAAGCCTGAAGCGAGAAAGGAGGAAAACGAAAATGGGTTTGCCTAAACGCAAAATCTCAAAGACGCGCCGGGACAAAAGGCGCACTCACTGGAAACTGGCGCCTATAACCTTTCACATTTGCCCACAATGTAAAAAGCCAGTCCGACCTCACAGGGCTTGCACCTTCTGCGGCTACTACGAAGGTGTCGGGATGAAAGTCGCTTGGGTGAAGGAACGAAGGGCTGAAGAGGAAAGCGCTTAAGAGTTGCCAATTAGCAATTTCACTCCCAGAGACATTTCGCCGCCCTAACGGGCGGCATTCGTTTTTATGCCGACTTCAAGACCATAGACAATCCAATCGCGACCAAGAGAAGCCCAAAGGCTCTTCGCATAACTGTCGGCGAAAGGAGTTGAGCCAAGTAAGCGCCGATGAATGCACCAATAAAGAGCCCAATTGCGACCAAAGCAGCGACTTTTATGTCCGCTTCTCCGTTGCGGTAGTATTCCAAAAAGCCCAGTAGCCCGACGGGGAGTAAGAGTGCCCCAAGAGATGTCCCTTGTGCTTTGTGTTGCTCCATCCTCATCAGGTAAGCCAATGCAGGCACAATCACGACTGCTCCGCCAATGCCAAAGAAGCCGCTGACAACTCCACCCGCCAAGCCAATCAAAAGCGCCAACGCTGCTTGAATTGCATTCACGCAAGAGGACCTCCTTTCCGCTGAGTGAGTTCCCGCAAAATTATAAGTCATCCGCTTTGGCATGGAATCTGCCAGTTCCGGTGCTACAATAACCGAGGGTTCAGAGCGATTTGGAAAAAGGAGGCGAGCGAGATGGCGGTGCTGAACCGAGGTGAAGTGTGGAGGCGAACTTACGCGTGTTGGATGGGCAAGAACGCTGGCGGCACTTTGGGCGCTCCCGTTGAGGGTCAACCGGGTCCTCACAACTTTGACTGGTATCCCAAACTTCAGGAGGGCGGAATCCCCAACGACGACTTGGAAATGCAATTGGTCTGGTTGGATGCTGTCAAGAGGGCGAATTGGCAGATTAACGCACAAGTTTTGGCTCAAGCATGGTTGACACACATTGGCTACAACTGGAACGAATACGGCTTCGCTAAACGCAACTTGCGTTGGGGGTTGCTCCCGCCCCTTTCAGGAGCCTACGACAATGACTTTTGGAACGATTGCATGGGTTCTCCTATCCGTTCGGAGATTTGGGCGTGTTTGGCACCTGCGTCACCGCGAATTGCTGTCCGATTTGCTTTTGAAGATGCCATCGTTGACCACGCAGGCGGGGAAGGGGTCTGGGGAGAGATGTTCAATGCCGCTCTGGAAAGCATTGTCTTTGTCAAGCACGATTTGGACGAAGCGTTGGATTTGGCTCTCGCTTTCATCCCGCCGGATTGCCAAATTGCTCGCGCAATCACTGACACCCGCAAATGGTGGCAGGAGTTGAAGGACTGGCGAAAGGTCAGGGAACGAATCGCCGAGAAGTATTGGCACCGTGAACCGACCCATGCGCCCCAAAATTTGGCGTTCACTGTTTTGGGCTTGTTGGCGAGTGAAGGCGATTTCGGCAAAGCCATCACAACCGCTGTCAACTGTGGTCAAGACACCGATTGCACGGGAGCGACGGCAGGTTCGGTGATGGGAATTTTGCTGGGCGAAGTCCCGAAGAAGTGGGCAGAACCGTTGGGCGAAGCGATTGCCACTAACTTGAGTTGGGGCGGAATCCGCAACATCCTGCCGCTGCCGGATGTGCGAGTTTTGACCGATGAGGTGGTTTCGGCGGCACAAAGGTTGCTGGCATGGCATGGAGCACCGATTCGCATCGCCGATGCTCCCACCGACCTTTCTGACTTGCCTGAAGATTGGTTGCGACCTGACGATGGCATTTATGAACTTTGGGAGCGGAACAAGTATCCGTGGCGGGTGGACTTCATCCTGAACGCTGTTCGGGTTGGAGTGGATTACTGCGGGTTGCCAACGATTAACCCTGAAACTCTCAAAACCGTCACCGTTTGGCTTCACAACCTCCAACCAATTCCTCTGAGCGTCACGATTGCTTGGGATGTCCCATCCGGTTGGCGAGTTGAGCCCGAATTTTCTTCGGTGACCCTCCCTCCCAAGGGTGTTGTTGGGGTCAACGGGGTAATTAAGGTTAACGCCAACATCGGTGCGCCCATTCGCTTGCCTCAGACCCAGACATTGTGGGTTAAAGTGCAAGTTCAAGACCGACCAGCAGAAGTGGCGGTGCCCGTCACACTCATCGGCGAAAGAAAATGGCTTGTCAGGAAAAACGGTGGCGAATGGCAAACTGAGTGGTTGCCCGATAGTCAACTGCCGTTGGAGCGATGGTTCGGAGGGAAGCCGGGCGTGGTGGAGGCTAAATTGTGGGTTTGGTCACCCTCAACCAGACCAGCCGTAATTGGTTTCCCCTGCAACGCAGCCTTCCAACTCTCTTTCAACGGGGCAGAAATTCTCAACACGCATCAACCCGATTACCTCGTCCGACCCGGGCAACAAGGACCGGCAAGTCACTATGCCCGAGTCACGCTCCGACAAGGTTGGAACGAAGTCTCCTTGCGAATAGAACGCCACGACCGCCCCGTTGACGCTTACCTGCTCTTCACCGACCCAACGGACCTGCACCGACACTTGACAGAAATTGTCCTCACCCAATCGCCGTGACAAGCTTTCCGTCTCTCAAAAAGAGTGGACGAACATGGCGTTTAGGTTTCTGGTGGAGGCAAAGTCCGCAAAGTGGGGCGACCCATACTGCTTCTTCAGGTGGTAAATTTCGGGCGACCTTCCCGTGTCAAGTCAGCAGAAGGCAAATCACTTTGTCAGCCAACTTAAAAGTGCAATGGTTAACGGCACAAGAGCTGTTATGAACCCGCCGCTGATCAGCCCGACCAAAGCACCTTTCGGGTCCGTTGATTTTGCGATGACCGGCAAAGTCGTGTCGGCTGCAGTTGCGCCGCACAAAGCGATAGTTGCTAAGCGGGAAAATTTTGCGAGGAGCGAGATAAGGCAAAAAGCGAGTAGTTCCCGCAGGAAGTTGACGGCAAAAGCCACTAACCCTATTTCAGCGCCCCAGATTTTCGCTACCGCCACTCCGCTCAAGGAATACCAACCGCAAGCGCTTCCAATTGCTGCTCCAACAGTCACCGGCATTCCGAGAAGTTTCCCGACTAAGCCAGCAGTTAGAGCGCTCAACAAAAGAGTGCCGACCGGAAGCAGAAGCAATCGCCACCCTTCTTGAAACGCTTTGTGCCAGACATCCTTTTGAGAACCAATTATCACCCCAACAGCGAAAACCATCCAACAAAGCGCTGCAAAACCAATCCCATCAGCGGAATCGATGACGAGCGTCGGCAGAAAATTCAGTCGAGCAAGCAACACACCTGCTGTGAAAGAGAGCAGCGTTAACGCTCCCGCCACAGCAGCGCCCACCCCCGCTCAAGCAACCATCCCCATGCTATGCTGACGGCAGAGACGCTTATCAGCAAAGTTGCCACCGAAAGTCCATGAACTGAGAGAGCTTGCTCAAGTTTTGGATTCTGAGCGACTTCAATCCCAAGGGCTGTTAGCATGACAACTAAACTGACAGTGAGCGAGCGGTCAAGGAACCTCATCACCGTTTGCGGAAGCCGGACCGTTATCCCAAGCACAATCCCCATCACCAAAGCGAAGACAAGCCAACCCATTCCGCCACACTCCTTTTCAGCGAATTTCGCAAATTTGGAAGGTGAGTCCAAATCTTCTGCGCTTTGAAAGCGCGTCCTCAAAGCAATCAATTTTCCAGCGCCCCACACCAAGTTTGCAGACGCTTCCAAGTCACTCAATAGCGTGGTCGGGGATGCAGTCATACCACAAGCGATAGACTTCGCCGTTGAAGTTTAACTCAGGATTGCCTTTAAGTTGCTCGTAATTGTGAGACCCGCGACCGTTGTATCGTCGGAAAAGGACAGTGCGACCTTGCTCGGAAATGAACAACTCCGCCAGTTTCGGTGGTGAGCCATCTCTCTCAAAGTTCGTCCAGACCTCACGAAGGCATCTGAAACGCTTTTCCCCAATCCTCACCTCAGCAACACCAGTCACTTCTGTTCGCGTGATGAAGTCGCCCCGCTTTTCATCGCCACAGACATAGGTTTCGTGCCCTTCAGTTTTCAGACCAACGAAAAGGATTGTGGGCAAAGGGGTTGCGTCAATTTCCTCTGACCTTCCGACCCCATCCTTTTTCCTCCAGACAAACCTGACCCAGTGAAGTTGGTTGCCTTCCAGCGAGAGATACCAATGGCTCGGTGGGCTTTCGCCCTCGTTTGGTTCCCAATCGCAAGCAGCGATTTCAAAGCACTCCTTCCCGTTGACAACAATTCGCCCCTCAACTTTCATCTTGGTTATCCCTGTCAGGGAACGCTCTGGGTAATCGTAGAAGGCAAACTCACAGGATGCACCGTCTTCCAGAAGGACAAAGAAACTTCGGGCATCGCGACACTCAACGGTCATCGTTTCACCGGGCAACTCAATCACCTCAATTTCAGGCTCTGTCATTGGGAAAGTCGCCATAGTTTATCACCTCCTGAATGGTGTCAAAAAGCCTTCTTCTGACCTCAAGCAAATTTCACATTCGTCCCATTCGCGAAAGGGTTGGCTGCGGAATTGTCCACTTTTCCAGTGGCAATCGCTTTGTCCTTAAAGCGGGCAATTTTTCGCACAAGCGCTGCCAGAGCGTCTCCGAAGCGACAGGCACACTCAAGCGCCTCACCATTGCATCAAGGCATGTTAACTCGCAGCAGTATTTACAGCAATCTGGGCACTCTCGGATGTGCTCCCAGACTGCCTTAATTTCGCTGGATGTGAGTTCGGAGTCAAGCAATGCTGACCATTTTTCGCGGCACTCTCGGCAAGTCATCTCCTATCACCCTTCCATGTAGCCTTTAAGTTTTTCCCGCAAGATTTGTCTTGCCCTGCTGACGCGCATGCGAAGGGCGTCAACGCTTAGACCGAGAATTTCGGATGCCTCCCTGTAGGTCATCCCTTCAACGACCACAAGCAAAAAGGCAATTTTTAACGGGCTTAGAAGCGACGCAATTTCCGCTTCAATTTTACGCTGAAGTTCTCCCCACTCACAAATCGCTTCAGGGCTAACACTACTTCCCAAATCATCGGTGACTCCCAGACTTTCGGCTGGCTTTTTGTCTCGTTGAAAGTTCATGCAAGTGTTCACTGCAATCCTGTAAAGCCAAGTCGCAAACGACGATTCGTAGCGGAAGGAACTGATGTTCTCAAAGACCTTCAGGAAAATCTCTTGGGTCAAATCTTCCGCAATCATCTCGGTTGCCTGTGAACCTGTAAGCGAGCCGAAGGACAGGGTTACGGTAAACGCGAAAGATTTGCTCAAACGCCTCGATATCGCCGCGCTGACATGCCCGAACCAAAGCAGTGTCAATTTCCTTCATCGCTTTCACCTCAATTTCGCCCGCAAGTATAGACACAAAAAGGCTCGGGGCATAACGAGTCGAAGTTTGAAGTCAAGCGAGGAAAACTAAAGAGGTTGAACTACCGCCCCTCCCAAGTAGTTATGTCTAAGCAAGCATCAATCTGCTCTGTTTCAGGGTACAGGTTTTTGCGGCGCCTGATATTGCCCGGGAACTGGGGAGGGTTTTATTTTCTGCTCGTAGAACTGACGCCATTCCTCCATAGTTTTCGTAGGTGGGCGAGCAGGTTGAGGTTGTCCCGAACGGCTTGTAGCGAAATACCAAACCGAGAAAATGACTACAACGACAACAACTGCTATCGCTACAAGCATCCAAAATCGCTCCGTTATCATCGCACGAGCCACCTCCTCAAACTAAAAGTCCACACCATCATTGCCCGAACAAAACCGCAGGGCGGCACTCTATCGGTCCGAAAGCGAGTGGACCTCCCACACGCCAATCCCGAATTTGACTCCACTGATACCACTTTGAATGCCCGTCAGCGAACCAAAGTTGACTGCCCAGCAAGTGGCGAGTAACCCGAGTCATTCCACCGACTCTCTGCTCAATTTCTGGACCCGTTCTACCAATAACGCACGCTGCTCCATGCCAGCAAGGCGGTGCTGTTGTGATGATGTGGTTCATTTGAAACCCGTCTCGGGTCACATTCTGAATGCAGTTAGCACCTTTTGCGCTATCGCCCCCAATGACAAACCTGGCCGGCTCTGGAATTGTTGGGAGACGACTCCAATGACCTTTGTTCCGCATCCCTAACCTGTCCCAAATGTCATCAAAACCCCTTGAGCGCTGGTCTGGATAGTCTACCCCGTGATTAATAAGGTCATTGTAGCCGTAAGTGTTGGGTCATTCGTTGCGCACAATTGGGTCAGGGTTCTTACAAGAGTAAACGCAATTCGTTTGGCAACCATAGAATCGCGGAACCGAAGGGCAGAAGAGAACTTGCTTGTTGCGCATATAAGGGTAAATCGCGACATACCATGGGTGAAGCAAGCGAGCCAGTTCATAGGGGATAAGGTAGTCACAGGGTGGTGGCTGGGCGAAGAACCTCTCGTCCCAATCCTGCGTATACTGGGTCATCGCCATGCCTAAGTTCCGAGTGTTGCTAAGACAAGATGCCTGTCGCGCTTTCTCGCGTGCTTGGCTGAACACGGGGAACAAGATTGCCGCCAGAATCGCAATAATGGCGATCACCACGAGCAACTCAATGAGGGTGAAACCCTTCCGAATTCGGCAGAGGTTAACACCCCTTGAGACCCGAATGCGTTCTGTCCGCATATCATCTCCCTCCTTTCCGATTTTGCCGTCGTGAATTTCCCTCTCCCGCTGTGCCGAAAGCAACGGTTCAAAGGTAAATTAAGCCCAAATGCCCTCATTAGGGGAAATTATGCCTTTTGGGGTAAATTTCTCCAACCAATCGGGACAAATCTTCCACTTTGCCTTCATATAACCTTACCTTGCCCTCACGCGTCAAAATCTACAACGGAGTTGGGCAGCAAGGAGTCTTGAAAGGCTCATTGGTCGGGGGAGGGCAAATCAAATGGCGGTTACCAAAAGTGTGAGACTCGGGCACGCTCTTGCCCGAGAGCAGGGCGACTGGTCAGGTAAGGCTCGAATCCGTTTAAGTGAACAGGACATCTTCTTGGTAGTTTCCCTCAAATACTCAGAGAGTCCTCTGCCGCTGCCTCAAAAAGAGGTCATAAGGCGACTTCGGCAAGTATTACCTTACAGGAACTGCTCTGAGAAGCAATTGAGAAGGTTGCTGGAACGAGCCTTAAACGACCCTCGTTGCAACCATTTCCTTGAAGTTAAACTGATACCACCGATAGATTGGGACACGGGAAAAGTGCTTTGCAGCCTTTTGAGTGGCGTTAGAGAAGCTATCGTGATACCGTCCGTAACTTCCTTTGACCCTGAGGCTGCCTTTCAATTGTTGGGCTTAATAACGGCAAGCATTTTCGGACATCGATTCATCGGAGGACAAGCTATTGGATTAGGGAATGGTCCCGCTGTTAGGGTTTTTGCTGCGTCTTTGGATCTTGAAGCAAGTGTCGCTGAGCATTTAAGACTCTTCGCGTTGATGTGGCGCAACAGTCTTGATGGCGAGACTGGGGCAGAAGCGCTGATGGAGTTGGTCGCTCGTTACGCCACCCTCGTTCCTTCTCAAAATATCGACGCTGCGATAGAACCGGAGAAGTTGAGGGCTGAAGACCTGGATTGGGCATTTGTCGAGTTTGAACCTGTTAGGGACGAAAGGCTGGAAGGCAAAGGTTTTGTGGCGAAAATTTTGAACTATTTGCTCGGCAAAGATGGAAATTTAAGTGCTTTGAGCGACGGCTCTGCAGCCCCTATTTCCCTCCTGCAACAAATGGTTCGAGAAGGTAAAGGAGTGGTTGCGATTGCAGGAGGAGTAGAGGGCGCAAAGGCGATTATAGCTGAACACAAGTTGCGCAGCCATGGGAGGGGCCTCTTCAATTTTCTCGTTACCGATGAAGTTTGTGCCTCAGAAATCTTAAGGCAATTCAACTACAGAGTAGCAGACATCCCTCGCAGGCGGGATTGGTGGGTCAAGCGCCATGCTTTCCTCTCCGCTTTCCTTCGATACCACGCAAAGCAAACTAACAAGGAGATTGCAAAATCGCTTTCTTTGTCAGTTAAGCAAGTGAAGCGACTGCTGGAACACGCCGCTCACGGAAGTGCAGAGGTTGATCCCCTTCTCTCATTTCAGGTCCGTCCTCCCTCGCTTGAGATGGCTTTAGAAACTGCCCTCCTGAAAAATTGGGCGCTGATGGAAGCCAGAGTGGTGCCAACATTGGGAGGAGTGGAAGAGAGTTTGAGACTCGTCGGGAGGGCAGGAGCTAATTTACTCGCCTCATTGCTCCACTATCGGGAAGACTTTACAGTTGGCTTCGGCGGAGGAAGAGCCATTAAGGCTGTTGCTGAAGCGTTGGACTTCGATAGGCTCCTCCGAAATTTGCCGCTTTTAAAGCAATTGGCGAATATGCATCTTGGAACGCAATCCTCTCCCCAAGGTCTTGGGTGTTACTGCCGAAACAATCCTTTCACCGTTGCTAAGATCCGTTGACAACCGAATAAAGCTGTGCCGCTACAATGGAGAAACGAACGAACCCAAGTTGGACGCTGTTTTCGTAGGCATTGGGAGTCTCAATTACCCAGATAGTGTCCATGTTTTCATCCGTGAAGAAGAACTTGATGCCGCAAAAGATAGATTGGCTGGCTTAATTCTGTTCCAGTTCATTACTTGGGACGGTCAGATTTTGCCAACTCGCTGGGCAAGGGAATTGAGGTTCATGCCTTTGGGAGAACTCCAAAGAATGGTTAGAGAGGGCAAACCTGTCGTGGTGGTCGCTTACGGAGCGCACAAAGCCGATGCCATACTTGCGGCGCACAAAATGGGTTTGTTCAACTGCCTCGTCGTTGACCGAGTGTTAGCTGAAGTGTTAGCTGAGGCTCTTTTAAACTGCTCTCACTACGCTTCACGGTTCCCTCAAGCGTGAGCAGTGGTTTCCTTTCAAGTGCCACCATTAGGCTCATCATCGCTTCTGTCTCCAATGTTGAAGTCAAACAGCATCACGGGAGCACACTGACGGTCACACCAAAGTTTATCTCCGAAGGCATCAGGCATCTTTTTTCGTCGCAGGCTTGGTAGCGAAGTCGCAAGGTTAAGGTTTCGCTGCCAGAGGCGGTGGGTTTTGCTCGCAGCCAAACTGCGACGGTGATTGTGCCGTCGTAGACTTTCACTGGCTCACCGGCAAAGCATTAATGGACTTCTCCCACTAAACAGGAACTTCGGTGGGAGTTCGTATCTCTATCAAGTCGGTCTGCGCTTTTCCCCCTGACATCGACCCCACAATGGCTCATTTGCCTAAGGCAAGAGACAAGATTTTGGAGAGGGTGATGGCATTGGGAGAAAATGTTTGGCTCGTTGTTGCCAGCGAACGAATTAAGGGCAAGCAGGAAGGTTGGCACTGGGACGATTTCTTTTTGCGCCGACACGAATGGGCTCCCGCAGAGTTCTCTTGGGGCGGCTACGAGTGGATTCGCTCACCGCTTTCGCTCAAGTGCATCCGAGAGATGAAACGAGGCGATATTGTCATCGCTTACCAAGCGGGCGAAGGCATCATCGGTCTGTGCGCTTTGGCAAGTGGCGGCTACGAAGAAGTTCCTGGCAGCGGCGACTTGAACACATTTGACCTCGCAGCCGAACCTGCTTTGAGGCTTGACAATCCTGTTCCCCTTGTTCAGTTGAAAAGGGACCCCGAAGTAGCGCCACTGTTTCGCCAACTTCAAGGAAGCGTGTTCAAAGCGACCGAATTTTGGCAAGGAATTCGCAGGCACATCTTAACTGCCAACCCACACCTCTCCGATGCCCTCAGGCGCTTTGAGACCGAGGTCACGAAGTTGAGAGCAACAAGGGGCGAGGAAAAAGACATCTGGCAGAAGATGGCTGAAGAGCGTTCACCAACTTATCAATGGCGCGGTCGGATTTACAGGCGCAAGGGCGAACAAAGTGCTTGGCTCAGGCAACTTTACGACTTTCGGTGCCAAATTTGTGGTGCTCAGTTTCCCACGCCCGACGGTCGCATGGTCATTGAAGTCCACTACCTTCGCCCGCTGTCGGTCGTCGGTCCGGTTGGCGACCACCCAGCGAACATGCTTGTTCTTTGCCCCAACCATCACCTGCAAATTGAACTGAGCGAGGAAGTCAGGGTTGATTGGGAAAGGCGCGAAATTCGCTTTAACGGGATGAGGCGCCGGTTGAAGGTTCATCCGACCCATGAGAAATTGGCAAGGACATGGGTCGCAGAAAGGGATGCCAGCAGGGTTAAGGGTTGACGAAGCGCTACAATTTTTGAGCAACGGAGGTGGCGACGATGAAGTTTGTATTGGCAATTTTGCTGCTGTTGGAGGTGACAGTGATGGCTTTGGGACAAGAGGCTTTGGTTCGGGAGAGACCTCAGCAGGGGCAGTTGAGTTTGTCAAGTCAGTTGAGCCCTTTCGCCTTCGTTGAAGAGGTGGGCAAGTGGGTTCGGCTGACCTTCAAAGGCAAACCTGTCTGGCAATACAACTACGGCGTTGCTGCCCCTCCTGGCGCCGGCGAGTTGAATGCGACGAGCGGCTTTCTTCACCCCGTTTGGAGCCCCAACGGTGTCATTGTCACCGATTGGGGACCTCAAGACCACTACCACCATCGCGGCATCTTCTTCGCTTGGACGAAAACGAAGTGGGGCAACTTGGCGCCCGATTTCTGGAACCTTTTCGCTGGCTCAGGTCGCACCCGCTTTGAAGATTTTGAGCGCTTGGAACTCCATCCCGACAAAGCAGTCATGATTGTCCGACATGTTTGGCATGCCAAGAAAGGTGACGAGTGGGTGCCCGTTGTGAGCGAACGATGGACGGTAGTGACCTATGCACCTACAAGCGATGAACCCGATCACTGGGTTTTTGGCTTGACGACCGAACTCGTCAATGTCACCGACGAACCGTTGGAAATTGAGGAGTATCGCTACGGTGGCTTAGGCTACCGAGGCGCGAGGGCTTGGCTTGACAAAACGAAGCGCGAGGTCCTGACCTCGGAGGGCAAAACCCTTGCCGATGCTGATGCAACAGACGCCCGTTGGGTTTTGCAAGGTGGGATTGTGGATGGTCAGTGGGCAGGTTTGACCTTGATGGATCACCCGAGCAACCTCGCTTTCCCGTGTAGGCTGAGGGTCGCTGATACTTTCCCGTATGTTGGGTTTGCGCCCATGCGAAAGATGAGTTTCGTCATGCGACCCAAAGAACCGATGCGCTTCTGCTACCGAATCGTCGTCCACGCTACAAAGCCAACACAACAGCAGTTGGAAGAGATGTGGCGCGAATTCCAAAGGTCAAGCGAATGAGGGCTTGACCGAAAACTCACGAAGTGAGGGATGGGACATGGCAGAAGGGCAGAAACAGCGAGTGCGGTGGTATGAGGGCTTGACAGGTTATCACTGGCTCGTTTTGACCGTTGCTGCTTTAGGCTGGGCTTTTGACACGATGGACCAGTGGCTTTATGTCCTCGCAAGACAACCTGCGATGGCGGAACTTTTGAAGGCTTCACCTGAAGACCCAAAGGTTGCATTCTACGCTGGAATCGTCCAAGCCATCTTCCTCTTCGGTTGGGCGACTGGCGGTTTTCTGTTTGGCATTGTCGGGGACAAATGGGGACGGACGCGAACGATGATTGTCACGATTTTGCTTTACGCCGGTTTCACTGGGCTCACCGCTCTCACTCAAAATTGGTATCAATTCGCTGTCTGTCGGTTCCTCGTGGGCTTGGGCGTCGGTGGCGAGTTTGCATCGGGCGCAGCGTTGGTCGCGGAAGTTTTCCCGCCACACGCCCGACCGATGGCATTGGGCATCATGCAGGCGGCATCCGCTATAGGCAACATGACCGCTGGGTTCATCAACTTGACAGTTGGTGCATCCCTCGGTTGGAGGTGGGTTTTCGGGGTCGGCTTCTTCCCAGCATTGCTCGTTTTCGTGATTCGCATGTTCGTCCGCGAACCCGAACGGTGGGAACATGCCCGTCAAGAGGCGTTGGTTGGAAGGACGCAACTGGGCAACATCGCTGAAATGTTCGGTGACCCAAGGTGGAGGCGAAACGCCCTCGTCGGAATCAGTTTGGCTGCCGTCGGAGTTATCGGTTTCTGGGGCATCGGGACTTGGTCGCCTGACTTGCTCAGGTCAGTTTTGAACCCGCAGAACCTGACTGAGTTGAAACCGCACACAGAACGGATGGTCAGCATCGCCATCATGGCTCAAAACTTTGGAGCATTCTTTGGCATCTTGTCTTGGGCTTGGGTTGCCGAGCGAATTGGTCGCAGGGGAGCGTTTGCACTTTCGTTTCTGAGTTGCCTTTTCGTTGTGCCATTGACATTCCTCGCAACAAATTCCTTCGCTTCAGCCCTTGTCCTCTTCCCGCTCTTGGGCTTTTTCACCACTAGTTTGTTCGGCGGCTACGCCGTTTACTTCCCGGAACTCTTCCCGACAAGGCTCAGGGCAACGGGAACAGGCTTTTGCTACAATGTCGCCCGCTACCTCGCCATCGCAGGTCCTTACACTTTCGGTCATTTGCGGGCAATCTTCGGCATCAGGACTGCTGGCACATTGCTTTCAGGCATTTTCCTTCTCGGCTTAGCGGTCTTGCCCTTCGCGCCTGAGACAAAAGGCAAACCACTGCCTGAGTGAGGGTGACGGATATGACCGTTTTGGAAGCGGTTGAAGATATGCTGCGAAGCACTTACCAACAGGGCAAGTAGACGGATGGGCAACGGTTCTTCGTGCAAGTGAGAGCCTATCTCGGCTCGCAAGTCCACATCCGTTTGCACAACATGGAAACTGGCATCACTTACGACAGGCTTTACGATTTGTCAACGGGTCAAGTTTTAGCCGAGCACGAGCGAGCAAGCCGGTGATGCGAGATGCTGCCGAAGTCGTGGCGATGGTTGAGGGATTACGCTGCTGCGAGCGAAAGGTTGGTCATCGGCTTGATTTCCGGGACATCCGCTGACGGCGTTGATGCTGCTTTGGTCAAAGTCGTCGGCGATAAGCCCAAGCGGGTAGAGACCTTAGCCTTCACGACACTCCCCTACCCTGCAGAAATCCGCAAAACTGTCTTGGAAGTCTCCCACAATGGTGACATTGAGACTTTGTGTTGGCTCAATTTTGCGCTGGGCGAATTGTTTGCCGAAGCGGCGTTGAAGGTCATTGAAGTCGCTAACATTGACCGAAAACGAGTTCAACTCATCGGAAGTCACGGTCAAACTGTCCGCCATTTGCCGCCAAATCGCAACTCCTTCGCCATACACAGCGTTTCCCGCGTTGGCACGCTTCAGATTGCTTCGCCCGCCGTCATCGCAATGAGGACAGGCATTCCTGTGGTCAGCGATTTTCGGGCAAAAGATATGGCTGCAGGTGGACAAGGTGCACCGTTGGTGCCATTGGTTGACTGGCTTTTGTTGCGGCACCCGAACAAAACCCGCATCGCCTTGAACATCGGTGGCATCGCCAACTTGACAGTTTTGCCAGCAAAGGCGAAAGTAAGCGATGTCCTCGCCTTTGACACCGGTCCGGGCAACATGCTCATTGATGGAGCCATTCGCCACTTTTCTGGCGGCGTTTTGAATTACGACCGAGATGGCGAATGGGCTCGGCAAGGAAGGGTTGACAAAAATTTGCTTCGTTGGCTGATGAGCCACCCTTTCCTTCTCCAACCGCCGCCGAAATCAACGGGACGCGAGATGTTCGGAGAAGCGTTTTTGCGGGAAGTCATCAAGCGCGCGAATTCTCTCGGACTGACACAGAACGATACAGTTGCGACACTGACAGCCTTCACCGCTGAAAGCATCGCCGATGCAATCAAGCGCTTTGTTTTGCCGAAGTTTGGGCAAGTTGATGAACTGATTGTCAGCGGTGGTGGGGCGAACAACCCGACGCTTATGGCAATGCTTCGCGAGCGATTGCCGAAGGTGAAAATTCGCCGAAGCGATGAATTGGGCATAAACGCCGATGCGAAAGAAGCCATCGCCTTCGCTGTCCTCGCTCACCGAACTGTCATGGGTCTTACTGGAAATGTCCCATCGGCAACTGGAGCGAAAATGCCGGTGATTTTAGGCAGCATCACCTTGCCCCGTTGAAAGAGAGCGCGTCACTTGCCACTTACTGTCCGCTGCCGCTTTTCTCCGCCAGTTCCACTAAGGCTCTGACCAAGATTTCGCCCATCGCGTAGAAATCCGCCAATACCAGTCTTTCGCTGGGTGAGTGGTAGTTTTCGCCACCAGTTGGCAGAACGAGGCAGCGGATGCCGTGAGCGACGAAAACATTGCCGTCCGTCCCGCCACCCATGCGTTTCAAGTTTGGCTTCAATCCCAAACTTTCCACCGCCTTCATTGCAGCCTTGACAATCGGTTCGTCGGGAGAAAGTTGAACGGCGTCAAAGGACTTTTCAGCCGAGAACTCAACTTTGCCACCGAACTTTTGGGCGACCCTTTCGCAGATGTCTTTCCACTCAACCAGCAAACTTTCCACCCTCTTCGGGTCGTGACTTCTGAATTCGCCGACGACTTTGCATTTGTCTGGCACGACATTCATTGCCTGTCCGCCCTCAATCACTCCGACATTCGCCGTCGTGTCTTCGTCAAGCCTTCCCCACTTCATAGCGCTGATTGCTTCCGCAGCCATGACGATGGCATTAATGCCCTTCTCGGGTTCAACACCTGCGTGGGCTGATTTGCCGATGAAGGTGACTTCAAAGCGAAAATGAGTTGGTGAACCAACGATTAGGTCGCCCGGCTTGCCAGCGCCGTCAACGACGAAGCCGTAACGAGCCCGAAGTTTGGTCTTGTCAAAAACTTTCGCGCCAAGCAACCCTTTCTCTTCCCGAACCGTGAACACGACTTCAATGGGCGGGCAAGGCAAATTGTGCTCACGCAAGGTCCGGACGGCTTCAATTATCAAGGCAATGCCCGCCTTGTTGTCTGCTCCCAAAATTGTCGTCCCATCGGTCTTGATTTCCGTCTCCGTCTTGATGATGCGGATGCCTCTTGTGGGCGCAACAGTGTCAAGGTGGGCGGAAAGCAAAACTGGCGGTGCCGGGGCGGTGCCTTTGAAGCGCGCAAAAACATTGCTGCCCGTCCCGCCAAGTTTCTCACTGGCATTGTCTACGAGCACCTCGTCAGCGCCAATTTGCTTCAGCAAGTCAGCAACGAAGCGACCAATTTCAGCCTCATTTTCACTCCCGCTGTCTATCTGAACCAACTGCAGGAAAAGTTCGGTTATCCGTTCGCGGTTGACCAACTGCTGCTGTTGGAAGCCCAAAAGCAGCGGTAAGACGAGCCAAACGACCATCCATCGCCTCACTTCCCATCGCCTCCGAGCCGAAATTCTGCCACCCCGTTTAGTCGCCTTATTTTGCACTTGCCCATCGCTCTACTTCTCGCCGAGTAAGCATTCCCCGATGGCTCGCTGCAATTTGTCGTAGGCGACAAAGAGTTCGTAGATGGCTTGGGCGTAATTGACTTGGGCGCGAACTAATGTTGCCAATGCGTCCAGATACTCAACCAAAACGCTTCGCCCCGCTTCGTAGCGGACTTTGGCGACCCGCTCGTCTTCTTTCGCAGCCTTTAAAGCCGCTTGGGCGGTTTGAAGGTTTTGCAAGGCGGTTTGCAACTCACGCAGCGCTGTATCCACTTCGCTGGCGATTTGCAACTTCAAGCGCTCCACTTCTGCCAACGCTTTCTCCCGCATCGCTTGGGCTTCGCCGACCATCGCTTTCCGTCGCCCGCCATCAAAAATGGGCAACCCAACCGCGATGCCTGCCAGATAACCTCCCTGTCCCATGTCACCTGTCCCACTCATGTAATTCGCCATCACCGTCCAACCAACCTGCGGGGCATAAAGGGCTTTCGCCGCCTTCACGGCATAGTTTTGCGCTTCCGCTTGCCGTAATGCTGCCCGTAACTCAGGGCGTTTCTCCATCGCTTCCGCCAGCAATTTTTCTCGCTTCGGCAACTCACCCACCTTCAACTCATCCCTCGCCTCTCGTCCCTCGTCCCACGACATAAAAGTAGCCGCTTCGTCGCTCCCAGTAAGCGTCCCGAACTTCAGCGACATCGCGAAGGTAGACGATGCGTTTCGCCGATTGAGGGCTGGGGATCAGGGATTGGGGAATGGCGAACATGTTTTGAGGGCTGGGAAACAGCGACTGAGGGCTTGACATCGGTTCGCTTCTCATCTCGCCCATCGGGCTTAAACCACCCGCCATGCCCATCCCGCCAACCATTCCCGCCGTCCCTGAAACTATGCCCCTCGTCCCTTGCCCCGTACCCATTGCTACGGCAGCGATGGGGATGTCCAGCAGACGATGGAGTTCGTCTGGACGGGCGAGGGTGTCAATGCGGATGAGAAACTCGTTGGCGTTGAAAGTCAGCCGACCAGCGGGTTGAGCAGTGCTGAAGCGGTTGATGGCATCCACAATGTCCAAAATGGAAAGCCCGTAGGCAGCGAGTTTGTTTCGGTCAACTTCAATCTGCAGTTGGCGCTTGTAGCCGCCGAAGGTGTAAACGGAGAAGACGCCGGGCACAGATTTCAGTCGATTGACTACGGTGTTGTCGGCAAATTCACGCAGCCGTTTCATGTCCCAGCCGTAACGCGGGTCACCTGTCAAGCCGAAGGTGAGGATGGGAAGGTTCAACGGGTCAATGGGCACGACCCAAGATGGTTTCAGGTTCGCGCCCGTCGGAGGCAAGTTGGCTTGAATGACATTCATCAGCGTCAGCACATCGTTGTAGGCTCGCTTCATGTCCGTGCCGTAGTCGAACTCCAAAGTTACGATGGACAAGCCATCCTGCGAGGTAGAGCGGATGAAGCGCAGGTTGCGGACATTGACAAGGCTCTCTTCAATGGGCTTGCTGATGTAAAGTTCCATCTCCTGCGCCGACAAGCCGGGCATCATCGTCACGACGGCGATCAACGGTTGCTCCACATAGGGCATAATGCGGCGGGGCAGGTAACCCGTGACGACGACCAAAATGGCGAGGACGACGACGGAAAACCAAAAAGCGATGACCGCATAAGGGTGCTCAATGCTCCACTTGTGAATCATGTGCAAAGGCGTGACGCCACGCAGGATGTATCGGTCTTCAGTCACAAAACATCACCGCCCTACCGATGACCTGCAATGCTTTGTAGGGCTCATGTAAGTGCAGTAAAGCATAATGATGCGCAGGGTGTCGTTCCAAACGGCAGGCGCTAAACTGTAAGGCGAGAGGTGACAAAGGGATGCCAAAAGGGAAAGCCTCAAAAAGCCTTAACCGTCGCAGTCGTCGGAAGTTAACAGAAGAGCAGCGCCGGCTACTAATGATGGAACCTGAGGATTGGGACTTCAGCCAAAATGAGGTTCTCCGAAAAATCCACGAGTTGGTCAGCGCTTGGCCCTTAGAGGTGCGACGACAGTGGGCAGAAGAATGGCGCAAAGAGCATCGGCAAGGGAAATAGAAGCCATGTTGCTGGTGGAAAGCAATTTCGTCATCGGGGTCGTTTGGGAGGGGCGACGGGATTTGGGTTATCTGGTAGACATTTGCCAACGCTTCGGGGTTCTCTTGGTCGTCCCTGAAGTCGCTTTGGCAGAAGCGAGGAAAACTTTGATCCATCGTGTTGACCGACAGTTGAGTGCTTTGCAGCAACTTCGCTTCTGGCTCAATGACATCGCCCGAGGGGTAGGAATGAGCCAATTGGTGCTCAAGGTGAAGGAAAGGCTTGATGTTATTGAGGCGGAATTGCAACGGCGAAAGCAGTTGGCTTTGGAGGCATTGGACATCTTCGCCCAAAACTGCTTTATCGCTCCCCCGACACCTCATGTTTGGGTTCGGGCTTATTTGCGCTGGCAATCTAACATGCCTCCCTTTAAGGAATTGGATTGCCTGATTTTGGAGTCGCTGTTGGCGTTTCTGCCACAACACAAAACCAAATTGGCGATATTTTTGACGCTGGATCAAGAAGACTTTGACCACCCTGAACTTCATGCCGATTTCAAACGGCACCGAACAAGCATGCTTTTTGAACCTTACGCTGTCATCGTTGAGTTCCGCAAGTTTTACGGCGTCGCTTGATTCCCTCTCACTCGCCTCCACCCTTTTACGCTTACACGCTTGCACGCTGAATTTAGTGCCCATGCAGGTGACCACCGCCTTGTCGCTGTGTGCTGCCATGTTGGTGGGTTGGAGGCATCGGAGATGGTGTGATGGAAGGCAGTCGTGCTGGACCAAGTTCGTTCCACTCAACGGCGACGACGGGCACGCCTTCGCGAACGATGGACTGCCAACCGCGAACAATCACTTCATCGCCGATTTTCAACCCACTCAAAACCAAAATTCGTTGCCCATCGGTTTCGCCCAACTTGACAATTCTCAACCGAGCCACTTTCGCCTCTCCAACTTGCCGTTTCGTTGGAACTAAGTTCATCCCGCATTTGGGACATTTGCCCGGCTTGTCGCTTCGGACTTCAGGGTGCATTGGACAAGTGTATTCGGTTTTCGTCGTTGGCGCGTGCCGTTTTGTGGGCACCAAGTCCATCCCGCACTTTGGGCATCTTCCTGGCTTGTCGGAGCGGACTTCGGGATGCATGGGGCAGGTGTATTCAGTTTTGCCCGTCTCGCTCATCGGTTCAGCGACCCAAACGGCAGGTTGATTGTTGAATTGGGTGATGGCTTCGTTGGGGACAGTGATGGCGTTGGGAATTCGGCGCTTGACAATCTTGATGACGACCGATTGACCCGGCAGCAACTTCAAATTTCCCGTCCCTCGCCCCTCGTCCCGTCAATGTTGGGCACGAGGGCTTCCACCAAACCTGTCCGCGTCGTCGGGTCAGCCGACGGGAAGATTGCCGTCACTTTCGCCGACCATTCTTTGCCGTCCTTTAGCGACCGAACCGTGATGGGAGTGCCGAGGCGGATGCCAGCCAAATCTTTTTCGCTGACAAAGGCTTGCACCCGAACGATGTCCAATTGGGCGATGCGCAAGACAGGAGTGCCAGCGGTCACAAGCGTTCCCGGCGCCACCAATCGCTCCACGACATAGCCATCCGTTAGCGAACGGATTTCAGTGTAACCCCGCACGATGCGGGCAACCGTCAGTGCCGCTTGCGATTGCGCCTTAAGGGCTTCAGCGTGCAAGACATGTCGTTCGCCCCGATGGATGCCTGCTTCCGCTTCCTGCACCATCGCTTGAACTTTCGCGATTTCGGCGTTCACTTGGGCAAGTTTCGCTTGCGCCGCTTGCAGGGCAGCCTCGGATTGGCGGACTTTGGCTCGTGCCGCTTGAGCCATCGCTTTCGCTTGCGCCAACTTCGCTTGCGCCATTTCAACCATCGCTTGCATTTGCGCCACGCGCTCTTTGGCGGCGGCAAGTTCCGCTTCCTTCTGCCGCAGCGTGTTTTGTGCTTGCCGCTTTCTCGCTTCCGCTGCCCGCATCATCGCTTCCGCTTGACGGACTTTCGCTTCCGCCGCTTTCACCTTCGCTTGCGCCGTCTCAAACTGCGCCTGTTCCCGTTGCAACTCATCTTTGGAGATGGCTTTCTGCTCGTAAAGGGTTTTCGCCCGCTCAATTTCCGCTTGCCAGTAATTCAGGTCAGCTTTCGCCATCGCCAACTCTTGCTTCGCAGCGTCCACTTCTTGTCGGGCTCGTTCCAACTCCGCATCGGCTTCGTTAATTTGCTCCCTGACCGTTTGCAGTTCGCTTTCCAAAGCCGTTACCATTCGCTCAGTTTCTCGCTTTTGGGCTTGAGCGAGTTGCAAACTTCGTTCCGCACCAAGCACTTCGCTTTCCGCACTTTGCACCATGCTTAGGGCTTCATCGCGCATCGCTTGCTTTTCGGCGACCATGCGTTCCGTTTCTCGTAGCATCGCCTTTGCCGCTTCCAACATCGCTTCAGCCTGCCGCTTTTGCGCTCTTGCCTGTTCCTTTTCTGCTTCCGCCATGTGGCGTTCGTGCAAGGCTGCCAAAGCGCCGTAGGCTACTTCCGCTTCCCGCGCCGCATATTCGCCGCCAGCATTGTCCAACTTGGCGACAAGTTGCCCTTTACGGATGCGGTCACCTGCGTAGTAAGGCATCCAAGTCAATCGTCCTGTCGCGCGGGCGATGACGAGTTCTTCGTTCAAAGGGGCGACAGTTCCCGTGTAGGTGACGGCGACTTCAAAGGGGCGGGGCTTGACAATTTCGGTGGCGACGGGCAAAACGCCTTCGGGTGGCTTCATCGCTTCCATTTCCGTCGTCAGCGCTTCAACGACGGACATTTGCCCAGGTCGGCGCAATTTCCAGACAAGCCCATACCACCGTTCAGGTCCGAAGCGGTTGAACAGGACAAGATAGAGGGCGACGAGAAAGACGACGCTGCCGATGGCGGAACGGTTCAGCCATCGTTTCATCGCCATCACTCCCTGACTTGCTTGAACTCACCATGCAAGGTTCGTCGTTCGGTCGGCGAAGTTGAGGGTGACGATGGGTTGAAGTGCCAAGCAAAGGTCACGCCCAACCAATGCTGTTCGGTTCGGGTTGATAGCGACGAAGGGGCTTTGACGCCAGTTGAGGACACATAGGACATCTTGACTTACTTCCCGCTGCTGGCTGTCAGCGGTCAAGACGACCGTTAGTGTTCGCACGAGGTAGGCATAAGGCATGTTCAGGTGATAGGCACGGCGGATGCGCTCACCCGTTTGGGGGCTAATCAAACCCTGTTGGGCAAGCCATTCACCATCAGCGAAGCAGCCGTAAGCGCCTGTGTCAAAGTCCGCCACAAGCGTCACTTGGGCGCTACCGTTTCGGATGATGATGGGCAAAGTCGGGTAGAAATCGCCGCTGACATTGGTGGGATGCCAAGGGGTTTCTTCCACCGCCAGTGCCATCGGGTGGATGAAGACGAGAGGATACTTTCCCGTTTGCCTCCCGACAGCCTCAATCCGTCGGTCTATTTCCAAACCCTGCAAGCCAGGACCGCCAAAGGCAAGGACTTGTCCATCCACGACGACCAACCAATGTGCGCCTAATTTGGCGCATTGGCTTTCAAGCCAGCGGTAATTGCGCCTTTCTAAGGCTTCCAGCAGTTGGGATCGTTCCTCCAAACTCATCTTCGCCACCAACTCAAAGGGTGGGTTTTCGCCTTGCCATTCAACTTCTTCCGCTTCCTTTTGGGGTGCGGTCATCGTCACCGCTAACTCCACCGCCTTTCTCGCTTTTTCGTCCAGCGGTCCGAGTCGCTTTTCAATTTCGGCTATGATGTCTTCAACTTTCATAACTTTCACGCCCCCTCAAGCAAGTTGGTTACGCCTGATTTCCCTAACCTGCCGACCCATAAGTTCAGCCCGGTAAAGTCCACGCTATCATTGTTTCACCACCAACTTCATCCCACACTTGGGGCAATTGCCCGGCTTGTCCTGAGGCGGGACGCAACCCATCGGGCAAACATACTGGACTTTACGGGACGGGGGACGAGGGGCAAGGGACGAGGAAGCGGCAGTGCTGACCTTTTGCACGGCGATGCCAGAGATGCCGTTGCGGCTGACGATGACGCCCGTGACGGTCACCGTCTTGGCAGCGAACTTTTTGAGTTGCTGGTAAACATCGGCTTTGGCGTGGTCTTCCAAGACGACGAACAACTTGCCGTCCTTCGTTAGGATGCCCATCGGCAAGCCCTTGTTAATGCACGCCGTTGCGCATTTGGCGTGACTTTCGCCTTTCGCCCCGTGCATCAAGTAGCAGGACAAGTCCACGACTTCGCCCGTGACCGTCGTCGCCTTGCCACCATGTTGGTGCTGTTGTTGGGCAACGAGCCACGAAACTTCTATTGCTGCGCTCAAAGAAACCAAGACGGGCATCAAACGCATTTTTCGGCACACCTCCTTTGGATTTGCCTTCAAGTCGCCGAAAAGCACGCAACCGCAAGGTGGAAGGTTTCCTCCAAAGGGAACAAAACGCCTTCCGCCCCCTGAAAAGTTCCACAAACTTTTTCGGTTTAGTCAGCTTTCGTCTCCATTGCGAGCAGCGAAGCGCTTCGCTCAATTTCGCGGAGTTGCTCCCAAGTTCCCAACTCAAAGCGGTAGCCTTTCACGGGCACTGCTACAATTTTCTCACCAACCTGAAGCATCAACTTAACGGCATCGGCGAACTCATACTCGCCCCGAGGCGACGGTTGCACCTGTTTGAGGTAGTGGAAGATTTTTGGGCTGATGACGAAAACGCCCGATTGGTTCCATCCCGGCTTTGGACCCGGTGGCTTTTCAACTATGTCAATGACCCTTTCGCCCTCAAGGGTCACATCAGCCCCAGCGGATACATCTTCCATCCAGTTGACTTGCATGACCATAGCACAATCGCCCTTTTCGTATCGCTCCCAAAGGGCGGGGTAATTTTCTGGCGCCGCTACAATGTCGCCCCACGAAAGCATGAAGGGTTCGTCGCCCACAAAACCTTCAGCCAACAGCAACGCCTTAGCCGTTCCATCTTGAACGAATTGCCACGCATAACGCAACTTCATCCCGAAGGCTTCCTGCCCGCACCTTTGGATAATCTGTTCGCCGAGGTGTCCGATGATGAGCAAAACTTCATCGCAACCAGCATAGCGAAACCGCTCAAGCAAGTAAGCGAGAAAAGGTCGCCCGCCGACCTCAATGAGAGGCTTGGGCACTTTTTCGGTCAAAGGACGAAGCCTCGTCCCTTTGCCTGCCGCTAAAATCACACCCTTTCGCCCCATGCTCTCACCTCTCATCAAAATGGTGCGAAGTGCGAGGTGCTGGGTGCGATGTTTTGAAATTCCTCAGCGCCTCGCTTCTCTATTTTGGTTGCCCGAGTTATCGGATGCTACGGTTTTTCCCTGACTTCAGCCGCTTAACGGTATAAAAGTTCCCCCGCCAAAATTTTCACGGCAAGCTTGAAAGGGGTGATGAGAGATGGCGGAGAAGCGGTATCGCGTGGGGATTTTAGGCTGCGGCGGCATCGCCAACGCTCACGCAAGGACAATCTTGAAAACGGGTCGGATGGATTTCGTCGCTTTCTGCGACATTGAAGAGGCAAGGGCGAAAGAGTTCAATGAGCGCTACGCCCAAGGCAACGCGAAGGTTTTCACCGATTACCGCAAGATGTTTGAGACGGTGGAGATGGACATCGTTTACATTTGCCTGCCGCCTTTCGCTCACTCCGATGAAGTTGAACTCGCCGCTAAAGCGGGAGTGCACATCTTCATTGAGAAGCCCATCGCATTGGACATGGAGACTGCTGACCGAATGGTCAAGGCTTGCAAGGAGAACAAGGTCAAATCGCAGGTCGGTTTCATGAACCGGCACGGCGATGCTGTCCAGACGGTCAAGCGGATGATTGAGAGCGGCGAGGCAGGTCAGCCTGGTTTGTTGGTCGCGTGGTATATGTGCAACTCCCTTCACGCCCCATGGTGGCGGGACAAGTCAAAGAGCGGCGGTCAAATCGTTGAGCAAATCATCCACACCTACGACATCGCGCGCTTTTTGCTTGGTGAGCCTGTTTCGGTGTTCTGCCACCTTGACAATCTTTTCCACAAAGATGTGCCCAACTACACTTCAGAGGATGTGAGCGCAACTTCAATTCGCTTCAGCAGCGGAGCGGTCGCCACAATCGCGGGCACGAACGGAGCGATACCTGGCAAGTGGATTAACCAGTGGAAACTGGTCACGCAAAATTTCACCGTTGATTTCACCGACGCCAACAACGCCACTTTAGTCCAAACCAACCTTCCCCACTTGCGCACTCTGACCATCAATTCCGACAAAGACCTTTTCCTCGCCGAAACCCTTGACTTGCTGAAGGCAATTGAGACGGACGGGGAAACTGTTTGCCCGATGGAAGAAGGTGCTAAGACGCTGAAGTTGGTCTTGGCTGTGAGGGAATCTGGCGAGACCGGACGGGTTATTAGTCTGGCGGACTGAATAGCACTTTTACTTGTTGCGAGCAATCGTAGGCTGTGCGGGTTTGCTCGAGTTGCAGGATGGAAGCGCAAAGGACTTCGAATGCGCTGACTAAACCTTGACATCGCAAACTCAGCATTGCCAACATTTTTGCTGGAAAAGGCTCAGGGGCGAGAGGCAGGTGACCCGCGCCAAAGGAGGTTCGCGATTTTGATGAGCCAACGCTACCAGAACTTTGATGCCGAATCGTGGGTGGCGGAGGTGATTGAAAGCAGCACAACGGAGTTCACAGCGGAGTGCAGGGAACTGAACGGCTCGCCGCCCTTCGGGGCGTTGGTGAAGGCTTATTCTTCGCCGTGGATTATCTACGGTGTCGTCCATCACATCAGCACGCAAAGCATTGAACCTTACAGGCGCCCGATGGCTTTCGGGAAGACCGAAGAGGAGTTGAGGCAGGAACAACCTCAAATTTACGCTCTGCTCCGCACCCATTTCAAAGCCCTCGTGGTCGGCTACGCTTCCGATGACCGCCCCGACGAAATCATACAAGCCATCCCGCCCGTCCCGACGCGCTTGCACACCTTCGTCTATGAGTGCACTCCAGAAGAGGTTCGCCAGTTCGGCAACGATTTGCACTTCCTGAGAACTATCGTCAATGCCACGAGAGGCTTGAGCGACGAACTTTTGATTGCTGTTTGCCGCCACATGTTGAACGCTCACGGCGGTCAGCGGGAATACTTGGTGAAACTCGGCAAGGAACTTTGCCGACTGATCCGCGACGACTATCACCGGCTCACCCACCTGCTCAAACGCCTTGAGAGCCAAATTGAGAGAATGGCGAATGTAACGGTTCAATGAAGGGGCAGGGGACAAGGGACAGGGTAGAAACGGCAACGCGAAAAGGTGGAGAATTTTTTTGGCGAAAGGCGGTGATTGGGTTGGATCCGGCAGTGGCTATTGTCTTCATCGTTGTCGGCTTGCCAGTTGCAGGTGGATTGGCACTTGCTGCTTTCTCCGAGTATCTCAAGCATCGCCGTCAAATCGCCACTTTACAGGGAGCAAGCGACAAGCGCGAGATTGAACAGTTGAGGGAACGGGTTCGTGAGTTGGAGCAGCGGGTTGAAACCCTTGAAGCCATCGTCACTTCGCCCGAGTTCCAAATCTTTCGTGAGCGGATGAGGCAAATTCGGGTGGAAGCGGAAAAAGCGTTGCCATCAACTCAACAGCCTTCAACCTTGCCATTCCCGCAAGACACCGAAAAGCAAACTCAAAGGTCGTGACGGCTAAACATGCAGTTCGGGCGAGCGAAAAGTGAAATGACTGCGAACCGAGAGTTTGACGAACTTGCGGCGGAGTTTGAGGCTAAAGGTTGGCACCGTGAGGCTGAACTTTTGAAGAGGTTTCCGAGAACGGCTTGGGATGACCAGTTGGTGAAGGGAATGTTTATCGCAGCGGTTTCCGTTCGGGACATTTCGCGGGCGGAAAAAGTTGCCCAGCAATTGGTTAAGTTTGCTCCCGAAAACCCTTTCGCCCACTTGGCTCTTTGCCTCGTGAAGTTGAAGCAGGGTCAAACCGTTGAGGCTGCCAAAGCCTTTGACCGAGCACTCCACTTCGCTTCAACTTTCCCAACCTATCGGGCTCAAAAAATCCATTGGCTTTGCCTGCAAGGCAAGTTAGACGAGGCAAGGCAAATTTTGCGCGACACGATGAAAGAGTATGCAGACCGATGGGAAGTTCAAAGGGCAAGGGCGCATGTTTTGGTGAGCAGCGAGTGGCAAGCAGCGAGTGGGGTGAAGCGAGCGATTGAGTTGCTTGAACGGTTAGTTCGGCTTCATCCCGACGACCCAATCACCCACGCTTTGTTGGCACAAGCAATTTGGCGGGGCGAGGGAAAGGAAAGGCAGCGAGTGGCGAGTAGCGAATGGCGAGTGAAGCGAAAACGGGTGATGGAGCATCTTCGGTTGATGGCTAAAAATTTGCCGCCCTTGAACTTCACCGATGTCGACGCTTTCATCGCTTGGCAAGTCGCCAACCAGACACTGGCTGAATGTTTCCGTTGGTTGAAGCCGAATTGGCTTTTGGAACGGTTTTTGGTTCGTTGGTTGCCGCCGAGGTATTTCGCCGCCGTCGGGATTTTGTGGAGCACAGTTGCTGTCCTTTTGGCGATAGCGAAACTTTTTTTGCCACCAACCCTTTTTGCCCTGCTCGTCGCTGTCGCAAGTTTAGCGTTCACTTACAACCGCTTTTCAGCCCCACTTTTGATCTGGTTGCTTGCAAGAGATGGTAAGTAGCGAGTGGGGTTTGACCGCATTGGGGGAAGGTCAGTCTTCGTGGCAGCGAACCGATTGGGCGAAATGTTCCCACAAAGGCTCATGCTCTGGCGCTATGGCCCCGACGGCTATGTAAATCCTGTTGCTCTGCTCGCAATGCCAGAGCCAGCCGCGAAATTGAGGGAACGGGTTGCCTGTCCTTAGCCTGCGCAGAAAGACATGGAGCGGACTTGTGCTGCGTTTGTCCTTGCCCAGCAAGACCATCCTTTCGTGACCGAACAAGTCTTCGACGCGATAGTGGATGTTGAACCGCTCAACCGTTTCTTTGCCCAGAGCCTCAATGGCGAATTCTTCCAACTTTTTGCCCTTGAGCAGAACCGATGCGGGACCATAGCGACCGACGCTCAACTCGTAATCGCCCAAGCGGAACGAAAACCGAATTTTGCCGGGCACTATTTCGCTTTTTGCCATTTGCCATCCGACAGGCGCTTCAAACTTCAAGCCGTAAAGGGACCAAACTTCCCACTCGCCCTCGGCATGATCTGAGAGGGAGAGGAAAATCTGCCGAGCCCATTCCTTGACGGGTTCGTGTTCGTAGCCGACAACCTGAGCGACGAGGGCTCGCCTGCATTCCTCGCAAAACCACATCATCCCGTATCCGATGGTGCCAGATTCCCACATGAAATCGCGGACATTTCTCTTAACTTGCCTTCGGCTGACAATGTGGATGTTCTTTCGGATGGTGACAGGCTTGCCCTGTTTGCGAAGCATTTGCTCAAGGCTCTTCAGGTAGTGCTCAACCTGCTCGTCCAAAACGACACGACCTGCAGAAACGAGCGTCCACTGAATTTCGCACCTGAGCACTCCGTCCTCTTCAAACCGCAGGTAGCCGTCAAACCTGTTGCCCCTTGCGTGCACCAAGTCCCAGTTTTCGGGAACGGTGAAAGTCAGCCCCATCCAGCCGATGAATTGCTGCCCTTCAACTTTCGGCATCGCAATCACTCCGACAATGCGTTGAGAGTTCCGAGTTGTGAGTTGAGCGTTTTTGATTTAGAGCGCTGCAACGATGAACGCTCAACCCGCAACCCTCAACTCGCAACCCATTATGTCATGCCCTTTCAGCAAATTTCCCTGCCAGCGACAAAGCAATCAAACCGACCACGATGCTTGCGATGACGAACCAACTCATTGCCTCTTGCCAAACTTGTGGCAAAACTTTTCTGCCCATGAAGAGCGCGATGATGGAAAACTCGCCGCGAACCCAAAGGCTGAAAAGCAGCCTCAACCGAGCCCTTCGCCGCAACCCTTCAACCAAACCAGCAACCCAAGCGGTGACCGTTTTCATCGCCACACTGAATGCGAGGACAGCCAAACCCCAAAGTGCACCCGCGACAGAGACTTTCAACGGAGTTTGAAGCCCGAAAGTGAAGAAGAAAACGGCGGTTCCCAACTCGCGCAACACATGAAGTCTTTGCTCCAGTTCCTCTCGGTCTCTCGTTCCGCTGAAAAGCAAGCCAGCCAAAAACGCTCCCAACGCTTCGGACAGATGAAGCATGTAAGCGACTGCGCTCACGAAGACGATGATACCGAGGGTGATTAAGTTGTCAAGTTCCGAAGGGACGCGCTCAAAGAGCCACTCAAGAGGTCGCGTCAAAACGACAGATGCAACGAGCATAACCGCAATGAAAGCAAAGGCTGTGGCGACACCTGTTAACCCAATCCCTTCACCCGTTAAGCCCGACGCAATTGCGAGGAGAGCGATGATGGCTAAATCTTCGCCGACCAAAATCCAGACAATCGCTTCCGTCTCAGGGTTAGCGAGCCGGCGAAGTTGTAGCAGGGCGCTGATGGTTATCGCTGAACTCGTCGGGTAAATCGCCATCGCAATGACGAAGGCTGCTGGATAAGGAAGCCCGATCAACAGAAGCAAGATAAACGGCAGGACGAAATTGAAAGCAATGTCTGCGGCAGAGGAGAGCAACCTGCGTGGGGAAGCCAAAAGCCTGCGCCAATCAAATTCCATGCCGAGGAAGAAAAGCAAAAGCATTACGCCCACGCTGCTGAGCAGGATGAGAGATGGGAACGGTCGGAGCAAGGGTTGAGCGATGAGACCTGCTGCCAAGTATCCGAGCAAGACGGGCAACTTGATGAAGCGAGCAATTGAGCCGCTGACAGCCAAAAGGATGAGCGCCAAAGCGAAGCCGAAAAGTTCCCGCTCCAAAACGCCGTGCTCTCCCATTTCCCTTCAAGCCACCCTGAAAGTCTCTTGGAAGCGACGCATTTGTTCGCCGGTTCCGACGAGGAGCACCAAATCGCCAACCTCAAACTTTTCGTTCGGGTCGGGGTTGGGAATGATTCTCTCGCCTCGTTTGATGGCAATCACAGAGACCCCCGTTCGCTTCCTGATTTGCAAATCGGCGATTGTGTGACTTGCGAGGGGCGAGTCTTGAGAAACTGTCAACCACTCCAAAACCAGCCCTTTCAAGACCAGTTCGGCTTGGTGAAGGGGCGTGGGTTCATAGGCTGCGCCGCCCAAAATTAGCGCCACTTCCCTCGCTTCCGAGTCAGTCAACGGAATGACGGCACAAGGTTCGTCGGCGTCTCGCGGGAAAAGAAACAATTCGCGTTCCCCGGTGGTGTGGATGACTATGACGAGTTCGTCGCCGGAGTGCAAAGTCAGCGAAAACTTTTTGCCGACACCGGGAAGTGCGGTTTCGCGAACCTTCACTTCAAAAGCACCTCCACAGTTGATTCGCTTTTCCCCCAAAAATGTTAGCGCTTCCTCTTCCGCATTTCCGCACCCGACCCCTTGCAAGTCCACCCTCACAGTGCCACAATTTGGAGCGACCGTTCAAGAAATCGCGCTGCCAAAAGTGAGTAACTTTTGGCGCGGTAGTGGCTCAAAGACGGTGAGGCGACGGAAAGTTGCCTCGCTGAAGAATTCAAAGGAGGGGATGTTTATGCCGTTCCGACCATTGCAAGCAAAAGACTGGGCGAAAATCAAGCCATCGCTGCATACCATGGAGGGCATCTCCGAGAAGACGATGGTGGAGCACTACAAACTCTACCAAGGTTATGTCGCCAAGTTCAACGAAATCATGTCGCTGATTGAGAAGTTGCCACCCGAAGAGTTGACGCCACCTAAGCCCAACCCAACATACAGCCAAATCCGCGAACTGAAAGTTGAACTCACCCGAGCCATCGGCGGGGTCAAGCACCACGAACTCTATTTCAGCAACTTGGGTGGCAAGGGAGGCGAGCCACCTGCTGAATTGAGGCAACAGATTGAGAAGGACTTTGGCTCTTACGAACGGTTCGTCCAAGAGTTTCGGGCGACCGCAATCGCTGCTCGAGGCTGGGCATGGCTGGCTTGGGATTACGACTTTGAGCGGCTCATGATTTACATCGGCGACGAGCAAAACACCTTCCCCGTTTGGAACGCCACACCTATCTTGGCGTGCGACATGTTTGAGCACGCCTTCTTCCTTGACTTTGGCGTCAACCGAGCTGCTTACCTTGACGCTTTCTTCCGAAACTTGGACTGGGAAGATGTGGCGGCAAGGTTTGAGGCTGTCAGGAAAGTAGCGCCTCAAGCACCCAAATTCGGCGTTGAGTTCGGTTCATAAGGCGATTGACGGGGCAGGGTCACAAAAGCCCTGCCCCTTACCCCTTCACTCCCGCTCACCGATGCCACAATTTTTGCTCGGTGAGCGGGAATGGATTGGCAAAAAGTGCAAAGCGCGGTCAGGCAATTCGGTTTGGATGGGTGGCTTACTTTTGACTTTCGCGGCATTAACCCAATCGCGAAGGCTCTGATTGACTTACCCCACCCAACGACCCGCAAGTGGTTTTGCCTCATCCCCTCTGACGGCGAACCCATTTGGCTTGTCCCACGACTTGAACGCTCCTTTTTCGCTGGCGTGTGCGGGACAATCGTTGATTACGCTTCAAGGCAAGAGATGGTTGACGGGCTTAAGCAATTGCTGACAGGAACGAAACGGGTAGCCGTTGAGTATTCACCGAATGGCGAGTTACCAACCGTCTCCTTCATGGACGCTGGGACTTTTGAACTGCTCAAAAGTTTTGGCTTGGAACTCGTTTCGTCGGCTGATTTGGTTCACTGGGTTTTGGGGCGGGTTGACGAAGATGGCTTGCGACTTCACCGACAGGCAGCGGAAAAACTGCTCCGTCTCAAAGACGAGGCTTTCAACTTCATCGTGGACGCATTGGTGAAAGGGCAAGCAGTGACCGAATGGCAGGTCCAGCAGTTTTTGGTTGAGCGGATGAAAGAAGATGGCTTGACTTCAAGTTACCCGCCGATAGTGGCGGTGATGGGCAACAGCGCTAACCCGCATTACTTCCCGACGAAAGAACAATGCTCGCCCATCGGTTGGGGCGATTTCGTTTTGCTTGACATCTTTGCGAAAGTGGCAAACGAACCGAAAGCCGTCTATGCCGACATAACTTGGTGCGGCTACACGGGCACAACTGTCCCACCACGATTTAACGAGCAATTCGCAATTGTCAGGGAAGCAAGGGATGCGGCGTTGGAGTTTTTGAGGGAGCGAATTGAACGGGGCGAGCCGGTGCGAGGTTGCGATGTGGATGCAGTCGCCCGCAAAGTCATCGCCGAACACGGACGAGCAAAAGACTTCATCCACAGGACAGGTCACAGCCTCGGAACGGAAGTTCACGGCTGGGGAGTGAATTTGGACGACTACGAGACGAAAGACACCCGCCTAATTGTCCCAGGGACATTGGTGACCATTGAACCCGGCATCTATGGTCCTGAAATCGGAACACGAACCGAAATCAATGTCGCGGTTCTGGATGGGACGGGAGACGAGGGACGAGAGACAGGGAATTGGAAAGTTGAAGTGACGACTTTGCCTTTGCAGGACGAAATCCTGCCGCTGCTTTGAAAGGCTGCAGGAAGGATGGTCTGGAATGGGAAGGGAAATCATTGCTTGCGTTAACGGCAAACTTGTCCTTGCGGGAGAAGCGAAAGTCAGCAGTTTTGACTTTGGCTTCCTCTATGGCGTCGGTTTGTTTGAAACTTTCCGAACTTGGCGCGGTCGGTTGGTCGGGCTGGATAGGCACTTGAGCCGGTTGGTGAAAGATGCGACAGATCTGGGGTGGCAATTACCGTTGACCTCGGAAACTTTGACCGATTGGGTTTTGCAAACTTTGAAAGCCAACAAGTCGTTCATCGCCGAGGGCAAAGATGTGCGGGTGCGAATCACTGTAACGCCCGGAATTGTTGACCCAGCAAAAGGTTGGTGGGACTTCACCGCTGCCGAGCCCACCGTTGTCATCCATGTGACGCCTCTGCCACCAGATTTTGACAGCCAAAACGAAAGGGGATGGACTGCGGTTTTAGCGCCTTGGCGGCGACCGAAAGATTTTCCCCTCTGGCAAATCAAAGCCACAACCTATTTCGCCAATGTCTTAGCGAGAAGGCATGCAAAGTCTCAGGGAGCAGATGAAGCCTTGTGGCTGAACACTGATGGCAACTTGACGGAAGGGACAGCCACAAACTTGTTTGTGGTTTGCGGCGGCGAAATTTGGACACCGCCACCTGAAGAAGGCTTACTTCCCGGCGTTGCCAGGTCTTTGCTCATCGAATTGGCAGCCTCTTTGGGCTTCTCTGTCATTGAACGCCATGTCCCTTTTTCAACCTTGAACCGAGCGGAAGAAGCCTTTGTGACCAACGCAGTCATCGGTTTAGTGCCCTTGACAAAAATTGGCGACATCTCATTGCCTTCAACTCAAACATCCCTTCGCCTTCGCTCTGCCCTCTTTGACCACTGCCTTAAGCGGGGGCAGGACATTTTTTGAAGGCTGACAAGTTCTGCGGCAACCTTAAATGCAGGGTGATTTGCGATGGCGACGAGAAGGAAGTGGCTGCAAGCGATGGCTTTCGGCTCAATGGGGTTCTCATTTGAGGGCGAGTCTTCACCTCAAGGGGGCGAAAAGGGAATGGTCTCGTTGGGAGAGAGTCGGGTTGTGACCAAAAAACTTCTGGAAGCCGATGTCGTCGTGGTGGGTGGTGGGATGGCAGGCGTTTGTGCTGCCATCGCAGCAGCCCGCAATGGTGCGTCCGTCGTGCTGATTCAAGACCGCCCCGTTTTGGGCGGAAATTCGTCCAGCGAAATTCGCATGCACATCGTCGGTGCCGATTGCTCTGGAGGTCGCAAAGACACTGACGCACGCGAAACGGGCATCTTGGAAGAGTTGCGTTTGGAATGCGCCGTCCGAAACCCACAAAGGAGCGCCAGCATGTGGGACTTGCTTCTCTACGAGTGGGTTCGGCGGGAACCCAACATCACCCTCTTGCTCAACACAAGTTGCGTCGGCGTGCAAATGGCAAGCGAAAACCGAATCGCCGCCGTCATCGCTTTGAGAAACAGCACGGAAGACTTGTTCACTGTCAAAGGCAAGATTTTCATTGACTGCAGCGGCGATGGTCGGTTGGGAGTGGAGGCAGGGGCAGAGTTTCGCAAGGGACGGGAAGGACGGGACGAATTTGGTGAATCCTTAGCGCCGCCGAAACCCGACGAAAAAACTCTGGGTAGCAGCATCCTTTTCATCGCCCGAAGATATGACCGCCCCATGCCCTTTAAGCCTCCCGAGTGGATTCGCAAGTTCCCTCGCTGTGAGGATTTGCCTCACCGACCGCACACATATTGGGGATACGGCTACTGGTGGGTGGAGTGGGGAGGCGAACTTGACACGATTAAGGACAACGAACGGATTCGTGACGAACTTTTAGCGATAGCGCTGGGCGTTTGGGACCACATCAAAAACTCTGGCTTGCACCCTGACAGCGAAAATTGGGCTCTTGAATGGCTCGGTTTTTTGCCGGGCAAGCGGGAGAGCAGGCGATTTGTCGGCGACTACATCCTAACCCAACATGACTTGCAACGGGGAGAAATCTTTGAAGACGGTGTCGCTTACGGTGGCTGGCCAATTGACTTGCACCCACCTGAAGGCATTGAGACGAAAGAACCGCCAAACATCGCTGTCCAAGTTCCGCTCTACAATATCCCCTTCCGCTGCCTCTACTCCCGTAACATCGTCAACTTGCTTTTCGCAGGGCGCAACATCAGCGCCACCCATGTCGCTTTCGGCAGCACCCGTGTGATGGGAACTTGCAGCGTGATGGGTCAGGCTGTCGGGACGGCAGCCGCCCTTTGTGTCCGCTACAATTGCACGCCGAGAGAACTTGGCAAAGAAGCCATCAAGGAGTTGCAACAACTTCTGCTCAAGCAAGATGCCTACATCATCGGCGTGACTAACAGCGACCCTTACGACATCGCCCGAACGGCTGAAGTGAGAGCGTCCAGCGAGATTCGTGGCTGCGAAGCGGTCAATGTCATCAACGGCGTGCATCGGGGCGTCTATGAGCGCAAAAACCGATGGGCTTCAGACCCGGCGCAACCGATGCCTCAGTGGCTTGAGTTGCATTTCCGTGAGCCCAAACGCATTCGTGAGGTGCACTTGACCTTTGACACGGGTTTGAACCGAGCACTGACGCTGACCCATGAAGAAAGTTTCCATCGCCGAATGGTTTGGGGACCGCAACCTGAGACGGTGCGAGACTACGAATTGCAGGTGCTGTATGGTGACAGCGCAAAAACAGTTGCGAAAGTTGAAGGCAACTACCAACGCAAGCGAGTTCACCAATTTGAGCCGCAACTGGCGACAGGCATTAGGCTCATCGTCCACGCCACCAACGGCGACAAATCGGCACGAGTCTTTGAAGTGCGAGTTTACGAGTAGGGGCGAAGTAGCGAGTAGCGAATAGTGAACGGCGAATGGCGACTGGCGAATAGCGATTGGTGAAACAGCAGCGAATGGCGAGTAGCGAGTGGCGAATAGTAAACGGCTTTGACCATCCCCAGAGTTACAGGTTGAGCGTTGAGGGTTGTGGGTCAGGATTTTCCTCTGAACACACAACCCGCAACTTGCAAACTATCCCTGCACTTGCTTTTTCGCGCTCGTCAGCAGCCAGCCGATGGTGGCACCGAACAGGGCAGCCCCGACGGGGCTTGCGGTTATGCCTCAACTGCTGCAACTTTCTCCCGCCGCAAAAGCGATGACTTGTTGTAGTGCCAATCCGACTAATGCTCCAATGGCAACAGCCCAAAAGCGTTTCCTCATGTTGGACACCCAACCATTAAGCGCTCAATTTTTCAGGCTTAAACTGGTCGGAAACTTTCAGCAACCCGCTTAACGACTTGAGGTGACCAAGCCTTGAGCAACTCGGCGATCGTGGTCTTGCTGAAGAGTTCACGCAATTGGTCTCTGATGGGAACCCAGCAGTTGTGGACAGGGCAGGGGTTTTCTTCATCGCATGTCGGCAGTCCCAAAGCGCACCGCTCAAAAAGTTCGGGACCGTCAATCGCCAAGACGACATCAAGCAACCTGATTTTCTCTGGTGGGATGCGAAGCCTGAAACCACCTGTTGGACCACGAACCGAGTCGAGGATGTGGGCGTGAACGAGCATTTGCAAAACCTTCGCCGTCATCGGAAACGGAAGACCCAAGTTTTGAGCAATTTGCTCCGCCTTCACCCACCCTTTCCCGTCGCTTCCCTGTTCGCGAGCCAATTCCAAAAGCGCCCAGACAGCATACTGGCAAGTGCGGGAGTAAATCATGACGCATCCCTCCATCAAGTGATTGGTTCCTCATCGAGCAATCCATGTTGCAAGGCATATTTGACCAACTCCGCACGAGTGCGGAGCCCCAATTTGTCTGCGATCCGAGCCCGATAGGTTTCAACGGTTTTGACGCTCAAAGACAGCCTGTCAGCAATTTGCTGGTTGGTATAACCCAAAGCGATGAGGCGGAGGACCTGCCATTCCCTTTCGCTCAGTTGCTTTTGGCGGGTTTGTTTTGTGGGTTGAGTTTTGGTCAATTCGCTCACCAACTGCTTGGCGATGTCAGGGTGGATGTAAACGCCGCCTCGCATAACCGTCCTGATGGCTGTGGTCAGTTCCTGCGCTGCAGCCCTCTTGACAACATAACCGTTGGCTCCGACTTGCATCATCCTCTTCAGGTAAGTCTCGCTTTCGTGGACTGTCAAGGCTATGACTTTGACTTCAGGGTAACCCTTTTTAATCACTTCGGTAGCCTCAAGCCCCGTCATATCGGGCATGGAGATGTCCATCAAGACGACATCGGGGCGGAGTTGGCGGATGAGTTTGAGCGCTTCTCTGCCTGTCCCAGCCTCGCCCACAACCTCAATATCGGGTTCATTTTGCAACAACGCTTTCAACCCATCCCTCAAAATTGCGTGGTCGTCGACGATAAGCACTCTGATCACCTTTTGTTCGCTAATCACTTCAGGCATGCTCCTTCCCTCCTTTCGGTTCTAAGCCAAATCAACTCACTTTCAGGCTCGCCCTAAGTCGGCGATACCAACCCTTCGTCAATGGGATGCGAAGTTGGACCTTTGTGCCTTTTCCGGGTTTTGACTCAATGTCCAACTTTCCCGAAAGCATGGCAGCCCGTTCCATCATGCCCAGCAGACCTAACCGCTTGTTCTCATCAGGGTGCCGCATGACATCCTTCACCCTGAAACCGACACCGTTGTCTTCCACGGTGACGACTAACTCCCCGTTTTCTTGCTGAACGGTAACGCGAGCGTGGGTCGCCCTCGCATGCTTGGCGATGTTGGTGAGGGACTCTTGGACAATCCGAAAGACTCCGATTGCTACTTCTGGCTCAATTTGTCCGTTGAAAGCACCGTTCACTTCAAATTCGCAAGGGATGTTGAACCTCTTCGACCATTCCTCAGTCACCCTCTCCAACGCAGCCAACAATCCAAGTTCGTCCAACGCCGGAGGTCGCAACTCCCAAGCGATGTGGTGCAGGTGGATGGAAATTTCCTCAGCAAGTTGCTTCAACACTTTCAACCTGTCCTTCAACGACGGTTCGCTGAGGTCCCGCTCCAGAAGTTGAAGTTGGATGAGCAATGCTGTCAGCAACTGCCCGATTTGGTCGTGCAGTTCGTGGGAAATTCGCTTCCTTTCCTCTTCCTGCGCAGTCACTACCTTGTTCAGCAAAAGACCTCTGACCCGCTCCTTTTCTCTCAGTTCTTGCAAAAGCCGAGCATTCGCCAATGCCACTGCCACATGGTCTGAGACTGTCTGAAGGAAAGTCAAATCGTCGCGGCTAAACGCATCGGGTTGAACCGCTGCGGCGAAAATGACTCCCAAAACCTGTTCGCCAAGGGCGACGGGGACGGCAATCAAACTCCTGAACCCGCGCCGAGCGAGCCATCGCTCAAAAGGCGTTTTTGCTTTCTCCACGCTGATTTCTGACAGTATGACCGATTTCCTTTCCTGCATGCAGACAGCGAACGGAGTTCGGTTCACTTTCAAGCACGGTCGGCGGAGTTGCAACCCTAACCGGCTACCTTCGGGGAAACAAAGGAGGCTCAACGATTCATCAGGGCGATAAAGGACTGTCGCAACCTCGGCGAAAGGAAGCGATGCGTGGATACCCTCCGTTGCGGTTTCCAGCACACTCTTCTCGTCCGCCGAACGGTTCAGTTTGCTGACAAGTTCGTTCAGAAGTTCAAGCCTCTCCGTTCGGTTTGCTTGTTCCGCTAACATTGCCCGTTCAATGGTTGCGGCAGCCTGAGCAGCCAAAAGCAGAGCCAATTTCTCGTCTTGCTTCGTGAAAGTTCGCCCGCCAATTTTCTCGGTCAAGTAAAGCCTCCCGAAAGGTTTCCCGTTGACGATGATAGGGACTCCCAAAAAAGACCGCATGACAGGGTGATGGGGTGGGAAGCCATAAGCCTTGGGGTGCTTGGTGACATCCTTGAGCCTCAACGGTTCGCCTTCCTTTATAATCAGTCCCAGCACCCCCCGACCTTTAGGTGGTTCTCCGATCTTCCTTGCCTCCTCTTCGCTCAAGCCAGAGTAGAAAAACCGCGACAGTTGCCCATCTTCGCCCAAAACCGCCAAAGCCGCATACTTAGCCCCAATAACAACTCTCGCGGCATCAACTATGTGCTGCAAAGTTTCATCCAAAGTCCTGTCAAACCTTAACAGCACCCCTGACTCAAGAAGTTTTACCATCTGGCTCCTCACATTCATTCCCCTCGCAGGATGGCTTTCTCGTTTCATTATTGTCAGCCCTCCTTTTGCGGTGTTTGTCAGGGCAAAACCCTACTATTGCGGAATTGTATTGCTGATATTGGACAAAGGCTACATCTGAGTTGTGTGTTGAAGGTCAAAACGACCCCTGATTGCCTACAACTCCCATCGAGTTTGAGCCCTCAAAGCATCGGAGGAGTTCAAGTGGCAAAATTGATTTTGCAAGTTACAAGTCGCGGGTTCCGGTTGAGGAGCGCACCAAGAATCGTCCAACTTGCAACGCACGGTCTAAAGTTTACGACAAATTGGAGGTCGTCCGCCCTATGGAGAGAACCAACCTTTGGTTGTGGAGATTGGTCATCGCTGCTACTGTCTTTTTCGTTGTCGTCAAGTTGTTGGGGGTTTGGGCTGAAGGGTTGTGGTTTACTTCAGAAGGATACGGCGATGTTTTCGTCCGCAGGATTTTGTGGCAATTTGTGATGTTCGTCACTGGCTTTGCTGTCTTTTTTGCCCTCGTTTACACCCCCTATCTGCTCGCCCGCAAGGTCGCGGAGAAAGTGCCTACTCCTTTGAGGGAACGACTTTTCGGGGACACGGACAAAATGGCTATTGACTTAGCCCTCGACAAATGGGCTCTTGGTGTCTGCATCTTTTTAGCAACCATTGCGGGTTTGATTGCTGGCAGCCGATGGATTTACTTGATGCACTTCCTCTACGCTACTCCTTTCAACCGCACTGACCCAATCTTCAACCACGACATCGGCTTTTATATCTTCGTTTTGCCCTTCCTGCGATTTTGGGTGACTTTCATCTTGGTGGGATTGATGTTTGGGTTGGTTGGGATGGTTTTGAGGTTGCGCTACGATGAGTTGCTCAGGTTTGAAGAGAGTGGTATGGAAGCACCTGTTTTTGCGGCAAGACCTCTTCTCGCTGTGACCGCCGCTTTCCTTTTCGTCCTCGCCCTTTCCCAATACCTCGGTCGCTATAGCATTTTGTTCTCGGGGCGGGGCGTCTTGTTTGGTGCGGGATTCGCCGATGTCTATGGAACGAGACCAGCCTTTTGGTTGCTGATGCTTGTCTCTTTGGGCGGTGCCCTGCTTTGCCTGTCCGAAATGCGCAAGGGCAATTTGAAGCGGCTAAGGTTCGTTTTCTTAGCACTTTTTGCGACTTGGTTAATCGGTCGTCTACTTTTCCCAGCCGCAATTCAAGCCTTTGTCGTCAAGCCCAACGAACGAGAACGGGAACGACCTTTTTTGGTTCACAACATCATTTTCACCCGCTACGCATACAACCTTGACAAAGTTCGCATCCGATACCATCCCGGAGAGCCTATGCCCTCTGTGAGCGAACTCAAGTTCCACCAAATAGCTTTGGCGAACATAAGGTTGTGGGACATTGACCAATTGCTGGACGCCTTTTCACAATTGCAATCTCTTCACCTGCAATATGGCTTTTCAGCCGTTGATTATGACCGCTACTACATCGGCGGTCGCCTGAGGCAAGTTGCCATTGCACCGCGCGAACTTTTTCTGCCAAACCAAATTGCGACTTGGGTCAACAGGCATCTCCACTACACTCACGGTTACGGAATCGTCATGTCATTGGTCACGGAATTCACAGGGGAAGGGTCGCCGAGTTTCATCATCAAGGACATCCCGCCTCAAGTTGCCGAAATCTTTCCGTATCGGATACGGCGCCCAGAAATTTACTTCGGCGAGTTTGTTTTACCCGAAGAACGCCGCCGTCGCCAGCCTTTCGTTAGGGGACGCCAGCAACAACAGCAACCCGCTCAACCACAAACTTCGCCAACTCAGACAGGACAGGGAACGCAGGCACAAAGCAATCAACCTCCTCCGCCCCCGACACCTGAAGACCAACAACCTCAAGCCACTCAAACTTCTCAATACACCATCGCTGATTTCGTGCTTGTCAGAACCCGCGCACCCGAGTTTGATTATCCACTGCGCGGTGAATTAGGACGAAGCGAAGGAGACGAGGGACATAGCGGTTGGAAGGAGACGAGATATGAAGCCGATGCTGGTGTTCCTATCGGTTCTTGGTGGCGGCGATTGCTATTTGCTGCCCGCTTCATGGACTTGGGACTGCTTCTCAACACCGACATCACTCCTGAAAGCCGTTTGCTGATGTATCGCCGCATTTTGGAACGAGTTAACGCTGTTGCGCCTTTCCTGCTCATTGACCGAGACCCATATCCCGTTATCACCAGTGACGGGCGGATTGTGTGGGTCGTGGATACTTTCACTGCGACGACCAACTTCCCCTACTCTACCCCGATTTCTCCCCAAATCCGGGTGAACTATTTGCGAAACGCTGTTAAAGTCACCGTTGACGCCTACACGGGTGAAATGCGCTTTTACGCCTTTGACCCACAAGACCCGATGCTGAAGACTTACATGAAAGCATTCCCGACCCTTTTCCGCAATCGAGAAGAAATGCCGCCAGACATCAAGGCTCACATCCGCTACCCTCAAAGCCTTTTTGCAGTTCAAGCGACGATGATGTGCCTATATCACATGACCAACCCAGACCAGTTCTACTTGAAGGAAGATGCGTGGGAAATTGCGCAAGAGCAAAGTGGTGTTGAAGGTAAGCCCGTCCCAATCCGACCCTACTACACGGTCATTCGTTCACCAGACGATGGCAGGGATAGGTTCATGCTTCTCATCCCCTTCACACCTTACGGCAAGCCCGATAAAAACATGGTCGCTTGGATGGCAGCACATTGCGATTACGACAGGTATGGTGACTTGTTCGTTTACAAGTTCCCGCCGGGCAAGTTGGTTGACGGTCCACAGCAGATAGAAGCACGAATTAACGCCGACGCGCAGATTTCGCAATACTTCAGCCTTTGGAACCAGCAAGGGTCTCGGGTCATTCGCGGTAGCCTGCTCATCCTCCCTGTCGGTAACAGCCTGCTTTATGTCGAGCCTGTCTACCTGCAAGCAGAACAAACGCCACTTCCGGAAATCAAACGAGTCATTGTCTCTGCGGGGAAGCGAGTCGTCATGGGTGAAGACCTTTGGGACGCCCTAACGCAATTGTTCCAAACTCCCATTCATGACGGAATACTGACTCCCAACCAGCAATTTCATCGCAGAACTCCAACCACTGGTCACCCATCACCTGTTGCCAATCCCGAAGCGGTAATGGAGTTGCTGAGACACTTACAAGATGCCAAGCAAGCCCGCGAACAAGGTGATTGGCTAAGATTTGGAGAGGCGCTCAATAAGGCTTTTGAGCAGGCGGAAAAATTGGAGCGAGCGTTTGGGGTTGCGCGTTGAGGGTTGCGCATCTCGCTGCGAATAATTTAACCGTTATCCGCTATTTTGCTACTCATTGCCGTTTCAAAGGAGGTATCGCCATGTTGGACTTGAGGCTGATTCGGGAACAACCGGAATTCGTCAAGGAGCGGTTGAGAACGAGAGGGGACAACTATGATGAATTGATTGACCGCATTCTCGCTTTGGACGAACAAAGGAGGCAGATTATCGCCGAAGTTGAGTCTCTCAAGCACCGACGAAATGTCGTTTCCAAAGAGATTGGCATGATGATGCGAGAGGGCAAAGATGTGACGGAACTTCGGGAAGAAATGAGGCAAGTGGGCGAACGCATCAACGAACTGGACGCTAAGTTAAGAGAAGTTGAAAGCGAACTGGAACAAGCCCTTTTGGTTGTGCCCAACATACCTCACGAAAGTGTGCCAGTGGGAAGCGATGAAACTGGAAATGTCGTTGTCAGGACTTGGGGCGAGCCCCGTCGGTTTGATTTTGAGCCCAAACCACATTGGGAAATTGGAGAACAACTGGGAATCATCGACTTTGCGAGAGGCGTTAAACTTTCAGGCTCTCGGTTCTATGGTCTAAAAGGTCTGGGTGCTGCTTTAGAGCGCGCCCTCATCAACTTCATGCTTGACCTTCACACCCGCGAACACGGTTACACCGAAGTCTTTTTGCCGTTCCTCGTTAGACCCTACTGCATGGAAGGAACTGGGCAGTTGCCCAAGTTCAGCGAAGAAATGTATTTCTGCGAGCGGGATAACTTGTGGCTCATTCCTACTGCTGAGGTTTCCGTGACGAACTTGCACCGAGAAGAGATTTTGGACGCTGATGATTTGCCCCTGAAGTATGTCAGTTACTCGGCATGTTTTCGGAGGGAAGCAGGCGCTGCCGGTAGGGACATTAAGGGCGTTGTCAGAGTTCATCAGTTCAACAAAGTTGAGTTGGTGAAAATCACGACGGCTGAGCAAAGTTACGACGAACTTGAAAGCATGGTCAGAGATGCATGTCATGTCCTTGAATTGCTGGGTTTGCCCCATCGGGTTGTTCTCTTGTGCACGGGCGATTTGGGATTTTCTGCGGCAAAAACCTACGACATTGAAGTTTGGATGCCGGGGATGAATCGGTGGTTGGAAATTTCCTCATGCAGTAACTGTGAAGATTTTCAAGCCCGTCGTATGAACTTGCGCTATCGCCCATATCGTGGCGCCAAACCTCGTTACGCTCACACTCTTAACGGTTCAGGTGTGGCAGTCGGACGAACACTGGCAGCAATTTTGGAAAATTACCAACAACGCGACGGGAGCGTTATCGTCCCTGAGGTGCTTAGACCGTATTTGGGGAACATAGACAGGATCGGGTAGCGAACTTAAGGTCACTACTCTCGCAACTGTAAGCGCCTTCGTCTGAGCATTTGTTCAAGTTGTTCGGCTTTGAACTCGGCGCGGGGTTCAAGCTTGTGCCACTCGGTCATTTGCTTCATTATTGCATAGGCTGACTCCAAATCTCCCATCTCTTTGTAGATTTGCGCCAGCATGTGACGGGGGATAGTGGCGAACTTCTTGTCGGGATGTCTGATGATGTTCTCCAAGATTTGAATTGCCTCTTCATAGTAACCGTTCTGGCTCATCGCTTCTGCGGCAGTGTATCGTTCCTCGATGGTGATAGTTGCTCCCCTCGCCACCGGGTTGTACGGAGCATCCAGCGCTGCCTCCTCCCAGTGCTTCAGCGCAAGCCTCATGTTTGGCATTCGTTCATAAGCATGGGCTAACATATGGCGAACCCAATCTATGTCCTTCGTGAACTTTCCGGGAGCATTTAAGGCTCGCTCAAGGTAATATGCTGCCAAAACGGTATCGCCTAACTTATCGTAGGCAGTCCACCCCAATCCGAATAGGAGGCTGAAGTCGTTGGGAGAGCGCTCCAAGCCTTGTTCGTAAACTTGAATGCCTAATTTCACCCATTGAACTCTTTGCCGCTCGTCTTTTTCCTCCGCTCTAAGGTTGTAGGCAACATGCCATCCAGCGAAATCAAAAGCCTCAGCAAAGGTTGGGTCTAAGAAGGTCGTGATGCGCAAAAGCGGAAGCACCATCCACCAACGCCCTGTGTCCCGAAAGATCTCCGACTGCTGCCACAATGTCTTCGCAATCAGTCTACCCAACACACGATACCCATTAGTCTGCTCAGAGATAACTACCGGACCAGATTTAAAATTGACAAAGATTGTAGTGATTAACCAAAGACATAACAAAATTACAACAGGATAATATCTCCGCATAATCATCACCCTCAGTAACTTAGGTTAACCTCCAACTTGATTGAAATTGATGGATATACAAGCATATAGAGACAATGACAAACCAATAAATTAGCAAGTGTATAGCAGATATCAATGCAGTCTCCCAACCTTGCCATCCTTCAAGAAAAACAAATTGACGCAGTTGTTCAATCGATTGATAAGGCACAATCCAATTCCAAAAATCCAGTAAAGACTTAAACCTCAAATCTCTAATGAATATTTCAGATTCTACTAGTAGCGGTGATAGAATTATAGTTCCTAAGAATCCAGTGACCCATAAAACACGATACTTTCTAAAACTAACTTGTAGAAAATAAGTTAGGCTAACGAATAATGAGATAATTAACAATGTCAATAAGAACTTAATGTAGGTTGGGATATTCAATTCTTTCGTTATAATAATGTCTCTCAGGATCGTTAACAAAAAACCAACTAAAGGAGGAAACGTTACATACTTTGTTATAGTAACGTAATCGTCTATGGTCACACTACTTATAGTCTTAGTAACAATTAAAGTAATAACTATATTATATAGTAAGACAGATAACCAGGTTATGGAATAAAAAGTAATCATTGGATTGATTAGAGTAACATTGTAAATAATTACCTGGCTAACGAAAGTAATTATTATTATGTAAAGTAACGTGATATATATATATCGCTGCTCTTGTCTCATAGTATTGTGTCTCTCCTTTCTGTTACTAATTTGATAAATCTATGAAACTTTTGGATGGATTTATTAAAAAGTTCTATCGCAGGGCAAACAATGATAAAAGACTCTTTTTGAGAAGAAGGAACTAATGAGTCAGTTGTCAAAACCGTAGAATAAGATTCAAAGGTGTTGATTGTATGGCATATAAGTCCGCGTTGGAACGCTTGCCTAGGAGGCAAGTTGTAGACCCAAATCTCTCCACTGATAGGAAGAGTCTGACCGCTGAAAACTTCCAGGACCGCCTTAGCATCGTTATGATCTCCTACAATGCTTATGTGTTCTCCTTCCTCCACCGTCAGCGTCAAATTATTAAGAACTGGATACCCATCAACTTCAACTGTCAGGTTTAGAATTTCCAATGCTGTCATGTAGCTCACACTCCCACCTTAGACCGCTCCATAGACAAAACCAATCGCTCCGGTGTGACAGGCACTTCATGCACCCATAATTTTGTCGCATCCGCAATTGCGCTGACAACTGCTGCCAACCCAGCCGTTATGGGAGGTTCACCAATCCCTTTTACCCCATAGGGACCATGCTGTGAAGGAAATTCAAGCAAGGAAACTTGGACCGATTGCGGTACATCCGCTATGGTGGGAATTTGGTAATCGCCAAGGTTTGGATTTATCATTCTCCCCGCCTCGTCATACTTCATCTCTTCCATAGTCGCCCAGGAAATGGATTGGGTAATAGCTCCCTCAACTTGCCCTTCGCACAGGACTGGATTAACGATGCGACCAACATCCAGCGCTTGCACTGATTCGATGACGAAAATCTCCCCAGTCTCCTTATCCACACGGACTTTGACTGCCTGAGCAAAGGTAGCAACATCTGATGGATCAGCACCGAATGTTCCCTTGCCTACGATTGGTCCGTTAGGGGTTCGCATTGCCGCCCTTGCAATCTCAGCGTAACTAAGTGAGCGCTCCGGATCACCTTTAACCCAAACTCGCTTGTTACCCCACTCTAAATCATCAACTTCGACTTCGAGTTGACTGGCTGCAACCTTGAGAAGTTGTCTCATGGCGTCTTCTGCCGCTCGCTTAGCAGCGTTCCCTACGCTGAAGGTGATGGTGCTGCCACCGCTGGGAGGGGAAAAAGGAGAGGAGTCCGTATCGCCCCTGACAAAAGTTACATCTTCGTAACTCACACCCAAAGTTTCTGCTACGATCTGAGAAATCCCGGTTTCAGACCCGGTGATATCCATCATCCCACAGAAGACTTTTACCGAGCCGTCTTCATGAACTGAAACGACCACTGCTGCTGGAGAAGAAGCGTTTTGCCACCATCCCATAGCAACGCCCCAACCCTCGTTCTCGCCCTTCTCTCTGTTGAACCAATTTGACTTTTCAACAACTGTCAAGAGTGTTTCTTTGAACCCAGGGTCATCCCTCAGGTTCTTCAGCCTAAGTTCAACAGGGTCAATTCCAAGTTCAAAAGCGATTTTGTTGAGTTGGGTTTCACTTGCGAAAAGAATTTGCGGGTAACCTGGCGCCCTGTAAGCGCCAACTGGTGGAGTGTTTGTTGCCACTTCGTAGGCATCCCATTTGATATGTGGGATTTTGTAAAGTCGAGCGAAAGCGCCCGTTGCCCAAGATGCCCCTCCACCAACACCCACATTCCAAAGCGCATAGACATATCTCGCAACGAGCGTTCCGTCCTTCTTGACTCCCGTTTTGATTCGCACATAAAGCCCGGGGGCAGGGTTTGCATCCCAAAACTCCTCTTCCCGATCGTAGACTATTTTCACTGGGCGATGTGTGAAGAGAGAAAGTATGACCGCATAAACGTCCGTGATCCCACCATACTTCCCACCGAACCCGCCACCTATCGTCATCCCGATGACATTGATGCGCGAAAGTGGAATCCCCAAAGACCTCGCGATATTGCTTCGGACAGCGAATATGCCTTGCGTTGATGTCCAGACAGTAACCTTGCCTTTTTCATCAACAGCCGCTATTGTCACCTGCGGTTCAAGGTAAGTTTGATGCACCCGATGGACATAAAACTCGTCCTCAAAAATGTAGTCGCTCTCAGCAAAGCCTTGCTCTACATCGCCTTCTTGATGGTGGCTTTCCGAAACGACATTGTAAAGCAACTCGCCGTTTGGACCTTGGACGGGTTCTCGGTCTTCCCAGACAAGGGGTGCCCCTTCCTTGACCGCCTCTCTCGGGTCTGTTACGGCGGGGAGCGGTTCATATTCAACCTCAACCAAAGAAGCAGCCTCTTTCGCTGCCTCTAAGGTTTCTGCCCCAACCAAAGCAACTTTTTCGCCGTAATACCTGACTTTATCTCCAGCAAGTAGCCTGCGAACTCTTTCGGCAGCGTGAACTTCTTCCTCTACAACCAGCGCGTAATCTTTGCTCAATTGTTCTTGAGTGATAATTGCGACTACGCCCGGAACCTTCCATGCCTTGCTGGTATCAATTCGCTTGATTCGGGCATGAGCGTAAGGACTGCGGACAAAGGCACCATATATCATCCTCGGAAAAGTCAAGTCCGCTGTATAGATGGCGCGACCAGTAACTTTATCAACAGCGTCTGTGCGAACGACACCCTTGCCTATCACCTTGAATTCTCCCACTTTGTTTTCCTCCTTTCGCTGAACTTACGATTGAATTTGCGCCACTGCTTGCTCATATGCTCCTTTCACAACGCGTTTGGTGAGTCTGTAAACCATGATGCGGCGATATTCTGCAGTCCCTCTTTGGTCAGTGATGGGACTGCTTGCCTCCTGAGCAAGTCTTCCAACCTCGTCCAAGAGGATGTCGTTGATAGTGTTGCCTTTTAGCCTCTCTTCGGCTTCATAGGCTCTTATTGGTGTTGGTGCGACTGAACCGAGTGCGATTTTAGCGTCGGTGATAAATCCGTCTTCATTCACTGCGATAAAGGCTGCTGCATTCACTATCGCTATGTCCATGTAGCGGCGAACTGAAAGTTTGTAGAAACTGCATCCTGAATGGGAAGGGAGCAAAGGCACTATCACCTCGGTGAGCAATTCGTTTGGCTGTCGGACAGTTTCCCCCGGACCGACAAAGAATTCGCGGAGTGGGACTAACCTTTCTCCGCTTTTGCTCACGAGTTTCACTGATGCATCCAAGACCAACAACGCGGGAAGCGTGTCACCTGCTGGGGAAGCCGTGCAAATGTTTCCGCCAATTGTCGCTAAGTTTCGAATTTGTAATGACCCAACCTTACTCGCTGCCTCAGCAAGTATAGGGATCTTCTCCCGAATGAGGGGCAATGTCTCCAGTTCCCTCATAGTGGTGCGGCTGCCAATTCGGATATGACTGTTTGTCGCTTCTATACCGACAAAGGGTGGGCAAGACGGAATCTCAACTACCAAGTCTGGTTTCAGCCGACCTTTCTCCATGAAGAGAATTAGGTCCGTCCCACCTGCCAGTGCTCTTGCTCTCTCCCCATACTCTGCGAATATGTCCAACGCTTCCTCTAATCCCTTTGGAGCGCAGTAGTCAAACCAATGCACAATTCCCGCCTCCTCTTGCGCTATGAATTGCCGAGAAAAAATGATAGCCGAGGATGAGCCTTGTGTCAAGCCTCTCATAGCAACTTTCTTTCAGGTCTGTTTTGTGACCACCGCTATCAGCGTAAAGCGTTCCTTTTACTGTCCCTGATAACGCCCCTTCCTTTCCAAGATGCGCAACTGATGAAATGCAGACGCCAAGGTGTGAAGCGTCGTTTTCTTTTGCAAGATGACGATGTGCTCTTCCAACATCGTCGTGTCTGTTTCGCCGGGGATGTTAGATGGGCTGTTGCGCAAGGGCATCCGTTTATTGGGAATTTGTCGAGGCAAAGAGACAACGAATTCAAATTCAGGCAACATCTCCACGATGATTTTGTCTGTCGGCAACTTTATCCCTCTGACCTTTCGGTTAGCAATAACGAAAACAGCGAAACCGTCTCGCTTCACTACAGGCACAATGTTCCGCAGGCAGTCATAAAGGTCTGCGTAAAACGCTTCAACTTCCCGAGCCCGTTTCGAGCAAACCTTAGCAATTGCCTCTAATGCCTCTTTCAGGGTTGGGACAAGCACTTTCATAGACCGATGATGACCTCCGAGGCTGATTCGGTCTAAATCTTCCCGCCACAATCCAAGCCACTGAAGAGACAAGCGAGAAAACTGACCATAAGCGACTGTCGTTCGTGCATCTCCATATGGTGGAGAGGTCAAGAGAAGGTCAACGCTTTCGGAAGGCAAAGGAAAAGGTTGGCGGGCGTCGTGAAGTCTCAACTGCGGCTTTAACAGTGAATCACCAACTTCTCGCCACCAACCGCTCATGATGCCGATACACTCTGCGAAGCGTTGGCGGAAGAGACGGAAGACATCTGGGTTGTGCCGCTTGAGTTTTTCAGGTGGCAGGCGGAACAATTTAAATTCGTTAGGGCGGGTATTGCTTGCTTCTCGGACGACACGGCTGAAAACAACCAAACTGAACTTTTTAACTGCCTCGTCCTCCAGTGCATCTATCGCTGCCTTCAACCTTGCCAATTGCTTTTGCACTTCAGGCTTGAACCAGTAGTCAATATTAGCGAACTTTGGTGGCTCTACTTCACCCAATCTTTGCAGGCTGCTTTCAATTTGCGCCAGTGCTTGCCAAAGGCGTTGGGGCATGATAGGTGTCGCTTTCACTTCAGCGATAAGGAGCGCCAAAGGGTTGATGTCAAAACCAATTGCATGGCGACCCAATCGGACTGCTTCTGTGGTGACCGTCCCAGAACCGCAAAAGGGATCAAACACCGTATCGCCTTGCTCACTGAGCATCTCAATCAGTTTCCTGGCAACGGGCGGTGCCATCATTGCGGGGTAACTGTGCAAACCGTGAATACCTTCTTTGGCTTTCACGCCACGAAATGTCCAATCAATGCTTTTTAGCGCCTCAATATCGCTTAGCACCTCATTTCACCCCTCAAGCGCTTCTTGCAGTGACTTAGGGAGTTCGTCCAAAGACCGCACCCAAATTTTACCTTTTTGCCTCACTCGGACGGCAACTTCTTCGGGCACGAAGGCTTCTAAGCCCTTTTCGTGAATTTCATCGGCTTTCGTTTCCGTGATGTCAGGGTCAAGGGTTAAGAGCCAACAGCGTCTTCCTTGAGCTGCGGGCACTTCTTGTTTCCAGCGTTCCCGCAAAGTGCGCTTTAGCGTCAAGAAAATAGCCCGTTCAGGTTCATTGAGAGCAGTTTTCACATCAGGCGACACAAGGTCAATGCGTTCCAACTTCTGAGCTTCTCGTCCTCTTGGTCTCTCGCAAGGGATTGCAATCGTTGATAGCAACTTTTCAACAGCTCGTTCAAAAGTCAATCCGCCTCGTGCTTTCCTCATGTTGCCCAAGTCTTTCTCCAGCCTTTGAACTAACTGGGCAAAGTCTATGAACACTGGCATGACCTCCTGTTTGAAAGCGTCCCACCCGTTCTCCCGCAAAAGTGACGATAAGCGTTCCCAATCTTGTTGGAGTTGTTCACGCCTTTGTTCTAACCATTCTTGCGCAATAAATTCCATCGCCTGACGCTCATGCTTAAGGTAAATCTCCGTCGCCTGCTCGTCAATTCGCTGTAAAGCCTCGCCGAAACAGTGGAAGATGAAATCTCTGTCAAGCGACAGAGTGCACAACGCCTCGTCCAAGATTTTCTCCACTGATGGGATGTGCTCTTTCGCCTTTTCCACCACCGCATCCCATTCGCCCGTTGAAAGTTTTTGCCTCTTCCTACCCAAGCAAAGTGCACCTCCAAATCTCCTCCGTCATTTCACAATGATAGCAACTTCGCTGCGTTGATGCGGGACGGCGAGATAGAGGCGGTGCTTGTTGCCATCCCACCACCAACTTGGGGAGCGACGAATGGGAGCATCGGAGCGGGGGAGCGGTTGTCCGTCCACCAAGACGGATTT
>Ga0080004_1169026_pt1 | contig 54038 bp, 60 predicted proteins | sample WasSprMetagenome_FD_69207 | JGI IMG/M metagenome (GOLD analysis project Ga0080004, IMG submission 69207) | Sulfidic aquatic microbial communities from Washburn Spring, Yellowstone National Park, USA - WS (SPADES assembly) (version 2) | ecosystem: Environmental > Aquatic > Thermal springs > Hot...
AGGTAGTACTTGCTTTAGAACTCTTACTAGGTATTAAGACTAACATCAAGAAGGAGAGACTTTATGAATTATCAAAGCTTGTTGAGAGGTTATCAGGTGTTAAACTACAGCCTCAGAAAGCTGTCGTAGGTGATAACATAACTAGAGTTGAGTCAGGAATACTAACTGATTGGTGGTTCAACGTTAAAGATGTAAAACCGACTGAGATACTACCATACATACCTACATTAGTAGGTAGAAAAGCAGAGCTAACGATATTACTAGGTAAGAAATCAGGTAAGAGGAACGTAGTCGAGAAGCTGAAGGAGTTAGGAATATCAGTAAGTGATGATGAGGTAATACAACTACTCACAAAGCTTAAGGAGAGAGCTATAGAGTTAAAGAGAGCTTTAACAGACGAAGAATTTAGAGAACTAGTACGTGAGGTTCTGAAGAAATAAGTAGTAAATTAATACTCTTTCCAGGAAGTTGTTAATTAGCTGCTTCAGCAGTTGGTAGTAGGGTCGCACCCCTCTTTAAAATACTCCTTAAATCTTTCGCACAGAGTATGAAGTCTTTCAAAGTTACGGTGTGGGTATCTCACTCTTCCTTAGTATTTCAACTGAAACACGTGGTATCCTAAAGATCTTACCCTTCACGCATTTCTTAACCCTAATGAACATATCGGAGGGTACTTTAACTAATTCATTATCATGGTCATCAACAATTACTGTAGTTATTCTCAACTTCCTTAAATAGAATATTAGATTCACTATAAGGTTATTATAGTTAGTATCCACACCTGTAGGTTTAATCCCTAGTGGTGGAGTCCCTATGAACACTACTACGGCAGGTTTGTAATCCATTAATAACTTAACTACCTTACATACAGCTTCCTCAGGTAGGTGTGCTGATGGGTTTAAACCCTTAATTACTACATAGTTGTTTATAAGTTCTTCGGTAATGCTTGACTTAGTAGTAATTATTTCTAAGGATTTGAGTATTCGTTGTATAATGTGTTGAGGTGGGATTAAGTATGAGATTATGAGTATCTTAGCTTTATAGATAATTGCTGTTAATGTAAGGTATGCTAACACGTAATCTACGTATGCTAAGTTAGGGTGAACTAGAAATATGATCTCCCCAGGATATATAGGACCAACCTTACGGTTTAAAGAATTACATAAATGGTTATAAGGCTTAGTATAGTCTGGAGCAGGTACTTCCTCCAACATCAGCGGTACGAATACTTTAATCCCTTCACCCTCCTCTATAGTGAAGATTACCTTAGCAATTCTTGTTGGACTACCTCTAGACTTCTTGATCTCCATGTCTCTCAATATCAAATTATTTACTATTTTACAACTCATGAAGATAACTACATCAGATACGAACCCTATACCACCTAGATCCTCTACACCACCTTCAACCTCATGAATAAGTACTGTAAGTCCGTTGATTAACTTAGAGATCTCGGTAAGAGTGTTTTTGTAGTGTTGCTCTAACCTCAACATCATTACCTATTACCTTAAGTATAGGTGTTACTGAGTCTATAACTAATACCTTAGGGTTAAAACTGATTATCACATCCTTTAAAATCCTTGAGAAGGTATCTATGATTGACTCCTTACTAATCATTAACGGTAATTTAACGAATCTTAGTAAGTCTTTCTCCTCAAGTCCTTTAAAATCCATAACCTAAGTTCTTAACATTCCTGAAGAGTTTATCCTTATCCTCCTGAAGTGATATGTAGAGGCATTTATGTCCCTTCAAGGCATTCCAGTAACATATAGATGAAGCTAATGTGGTCTTGCCAGACCCTAAATAACCAGCAATAAGTAATAAAGTCCCCTCAGATAAAGCATTACTTAGTAATGAGTCTAACTCAGCAACACCGGTGGTGAAGTTATCCGTAAACCCACCTAGCTAGATTATCTAACTCTGAAATTTAAAGAATTTAATAAAATCAGATATAGCGAGAACGAGCATCAACACTCTACAGGCCAGCATCATCATCAAGTAGTTAGTAGTGGTTAAGAGTTAAATCCTCTAATTAACTTAAACTAATCTGGTTAAACCATGGATGGTACCTCAAGTATTAGGTTCTATAGGAATGAGGATGTAGTTAAGGTTGTAGGTGTCATACCTAAAGGTCACCACCACTTAAGACTACTAATATTCTTTAAGGATCAGGTAATTGTCTTGCATGAGGCTACGGTAGCAGCTATTGTTAGAGCATATGTTGATATAGTATCACATCCAACTAGGAGGGCTGTAGAGTTAGTCCAGACTAGGTTGGGTAGGGATGTTAGGAAGTTAGGTTATGCTGAAGTTCAATTAGTAGATAGTTTAAGGAGTGAGGATGAGATTCTAAACGAGTATAATGTCTTATTCAACTCTACACATACTTAAATAATACTTAAATAATTAGTAAGTATTTTAGAGTCATTAAGACTATATATAAGTATATTAACGTATCAGTTAATCCGACCTTAGGCTTACCTAAGACTAAGTTAACGTTTCTGAATGTCTTCTGAGTTAATGCCTCAGCTAACTGTGTTGATGACTTAATAGTATGGACTACTAACGGTATCGGTAGACTCATTAATAACTTCCTCCTCCTTAATCCCCTCCCCCTCAGAGCTATTAATGTCTCATTCACGATATAACCCATATACTCAGATAACCTGATAACCATAGGTATTGCTAGAGATGCTGTTGTAGGTATTCTCAACCTCATTAAAGTGTATGTAAGTTCTAATGGGGTTATTAACTGTAGTACGTTTGTGAATACTAAAGCTATCGTTAACAGCCTTATACTCATATCTAAGGCTTCTAACGGTGTATACATTATGGTTAAGATTATGAATGGAGGAATTACTAACCACGCATAAAGCTTTAATAGGTTCACTACCTCCTTAACACCCTTACTCATCACTAATAATATAGTCAGTATTAGAGATAGTACGAAAGCACTTAATACGTAACCCATATATAACGATGTCAACACCCAAACTACCGATATAAAACCTGTTACTGGGTGAATACTAACTCTTAACCTCATCAACACTCCTCAACCTAAGACCTAACTCCTTACCAATCCTAACTACTTCAGGTTCTGGAAACCCTATATGCTGTAACACATCACTGTAGAACACATCTAATGTATTACCCTCACACACTATATGCCCGTCGTTAACTACGTAGACATAGTCTGAAGTCATCAAGATAAAGTCTAAGTCGTGGGAAGCTATCACCACAGGTATCTTAATACTTCTTAACAACCTACTAACAGCATACCTCTCCCTCAGGCTAAGACCGTTAGTAGGTTCGTCAATTACTAATGCTTCAGGACCCCACACCACTGCTAAGAGTATAGATACTAACCTAGCCTGACCTACAGATAACTTAAACGTATACCTATTCAGTAGGTGTTTAAGACCGTAACTACCTAGGAACTCCTCAACCTCCTCAACACTACCTAAGTATTCTAGGAATTCCTCAAGTACTGTAGGTTTAGTAAATGAGTAGTACGGGTTCTGCCATGAACTCCCAACCTTCTCAGGAGCTACCACACTCCCTCTATCAGGTTTTAAAGCCTTAACCATTACCTTAAGTATTGTAGTCTTACCAGCACCGTTAGGGCCTACAAGAGCTACTATACCATCATTAACCCTTAAGTTAATACCTTTGAGGATATCCTTATACCAGACATCAATTAATTCAATCTTAGCTAAGCTTACCACCTCAACATACTTAAAGGCCACTCTATATCAGGGTCCTTAGGAGCTCCCTCCAACGACCCACTATAGACTACCGTACCATCCCGTAAAACTACTATCCTATCGATTATATTAGCTAGGTAACGTAGCTTATGTTCTGATATCACTAAGGTACTTACGCCTAAGTTACTAAGTAGTCTTACTAGGTCTACAGCTCCCTTAGGGTCTATATGCGCGAACGGCTCATCAAGTATCAGTATTTCCGGGTTTAACGCTATAGCACTAGCTATAGCTACCCTCTGCCTCTCACCCATAGATAACTTCACTACCCTCCTATCCAGTAACTCCTTAATCCCTAACAACTCACTTATTTCTCTAATCCTAACCTCAACATCATTTAACCCTAAATTCTGAGCACTTAATATGTAGGTTAGCTCCTCCCTAGGTGTAGGCATTAGTATGTAGAGGTCAAACTCCTGAGGTACGTAAGCTACCCTACCATCAATTAAGACCTCACCCCTAAGCTCACCACCGTAGACCTTAAGGGCTACCCCAGACATAACCCTCAACAACGTAGTCTTACCACTACCAGTCCTCCCAGTAATTACGACCTTCTCACTCCCTACACTTAAGTTAACTCCCTTTAACACCCACTCTTCGGATTCTGGGTACCTGTAAAACACTTCCTTAAGTTCTATAAACGCCATATATAGTCAACCTTACTCATGAGCTCCTCAACAGCCCTCCTCTCAATAACACTTAAACCACAGTCATCTCTTAACGTATCCCCGTAATAGCTGTTAGCTATGAATAGTAACGGTAACTCCATAACCTTAAGCAGTAAGTTCAGGTCCCCAGTATGGAGATGTATTGATAAGTCGTTAATGACTAATACAGGTGTTGGGTTACTCATATACTCTCTTAAGGCATCCTCAGTTAACGACCTATTAATCCTGACATACTCCCATAACTCACTACAGTTCCTAGCCATTAACCTAGGAGCTCTTAACCCTTCAGGTCTTAAAACCCTAACCCTACTATATATCCTAACCCTACTACCAACACCTCCGTAGTCTGGTGCGAAGTCCAGGACTGTTATCTTATCCTCGCCACATAACTTAGCAAGTACATCAACTAACCTACTAGTTAGTGTGGTCTTACCCCTCCTAACATCACCGACTATGAGCACCTTAAAAGATTTTAACACGTTTAAGCACCTTTAAAACTGTAAAACCTATTAAAGTACCTATTAAAGTACTTACTAACCAACCAACCCATATAATTGTTAGAGTTGCTAACCACCTCTCATAATGACCCATAAATGGTGTGAAGACGTATAAGGCTATTAAGAAGCCTATACCGGCAGTACCTACAGGCTCTACAAAAGCAGCGTACTCAGTAGGTAGTCTATACCTCCTAAGTATCAACGCTGTTAAACCTACTAGGAGAGCTCCTGGGATACTCCCTGGGAAAGCATATATAGTACCTAAACCCAACATATTCCTAACAAGGCTTACTAGGATAGCTACAGCTACAGCCCACCAAGGACCTAGTAAGACACCGCATAAGACGTTAGTCATGTGTTGCCAAGGTAATGCCTTAGTAGGTCCTACAGGTATGAATATAGGTGAGAGAGCTATAGTTAAGGCTGAGAACATCAACGCCAACGCTAACTTCCTCTCAAAACCTAGTCGAACCTCCATTGTAAGACCTGAGAGGGAATAGTCATTGAATTAATAAGTCTAAGATAACTGAGTTATACTGTGGTTGTACCCCGCCAGACTAACCACCAACCATCTTCATAACCCTTAAGGGTTCTCCGGTGGTGTGTGATGGCGGGGCTAAGTAATTAACTCCTTCAACACTAATAAGTCTAGCTTTAATTAATTAGTTAGGTAGTACTCATAAGTACATATAACTTCAAAACAACTCCTAACGTGTTAGATAAGGTGTTGATATACATAGCTAAGACCGTATTCTACGTATATGCTTTCATATGGTTACTTAAGAGACGGAGAGTTGGTAGCGTTAGTGAGGTCTTAAACATATTCTACCTAGACTTCCTAAGGATTAAGAGGAGTGATGTTGAGGTACTCAGAATTGATAGGTATGAGGTAGTAACTAAGTGTAGGAATCCATGCCCTATACTAACCCTAGCTATGAGGTTAAGGTTGGATACTAGGTACGTATGTAGGGAGGTTTCAGAACCAGTATGTAGGTATGTGTTAAGGAGGTTAAACCCTAACCTAGTGTTTGAGAGGGACTACAGTAGTATAAGGCCTTATAGTGATGGTTGTGTGGAGAGGATTAGTATTAAGGTATAAAGATTTAATCAATGTGGTTTAGTATTCCTCGGTGGTCTTACGTATAGGTATGAAGTCCCGAAGTACTTAATGATTGATGTTGTAGCTACTTCTAAGGAGTTGATAGACTACATACGTAGTTACGTTGATAGCGTAGGTGTTAGAGGTGTTGTGTTAGGTGTTAGTGGTGGTACTGACTCAGCTACTACAGCAGCATTAGCTGTTAAGGCCTTAGGTCCTGAGAGGGTTTATGCTTTGATACTACCTGATAAGGAGAATGAGGAAGGGGATATCAAGGATGCTGAGTTAGTTACTAAGGTATTAGGGTTGAAGAATGTTGAGTACATAGACATTACAGGTATTGTTGAGTCATTCCTTAAAGCATTAAAGACAGATTATGATGGAGCTCCTAAGATACCTAAAGGTAATATTAAGGCTAGGGTTAGGATGGTAATCCTCTACTACTACGCAAACATACATAACTTACTAGTTGTAGGTTCTAGCGATCGTAGTGAGTACTTACTAGGCTTCTTCACTAAGTGGGGTGATGGGGCAGCTGATATATACCCGCTAATAAACCTCTACAAAACACAGGTTAGGTTATTAGCTGAGTACTTAGGGATTCCTGAGAAGATAGCTTGGAAACCTAGTAGTCCAGGGTTCTGGAGGGGTCATAAAGCTAGGGATGAGTTAGGTGCTGATTACGACGTAATAGATAGGGTACTCTACCACTTAATAGATTTGAGGTTAAGTCCTGTAGAGACTGCTGAGAGGGTTGGAGTACCTCTAGAACTAGTGTATAGTATACTTAGACGTGTTGAGAGTACTGAACATAAGAGGAGATTTATTCAGTTCCCACCAAAACCTACGTATATCGTTTAAGAAGTCCTGTATAGTTCAGGACGTCTAAGCTTAAGCGTAGGTATTAACTTCCGTACCTCATCAATAACGTCTAAGTCTATAGTTACCTCCCTATACTTCTCACCAATACCTAAATCGGTGACTACAACCCCTAAAGGATCTACTACTGAAGACCTACCGCTAAAGTGTTGACTGTATTGAGCGGCTATGACTACGTAGAGTGTGTTCTCAATAGCTCTAGCTTTAGCTAGAGTCAATAGGGTCTCCTCCTTCAAAGACCCGCTATACCATGCAGCAGGTATGAATATGACTTCAGCACCTTCTAAAGCTAATGTACGGATGACTTCCGGGAATCTCAACTCAAAACATACTGCCACACCGACTCTAACACCCTTAACATTAACCACCTTAGATAGTTCATTACCTGGTAGTAGTACTTCAGACTCTCTATAGTTGTAAGCATCAAATAGGTGTGTCTTCCTGTAAGCATATATTAACCCCTTGTCAGGACTTACAAGTACTGTAGTGTTGTAGGTCTTTGGAGGTTTACCACTCCTCTCAACTAACGTACCTAATATGTAGGTGTTATACTCTGAGGCTAACTTCTTAAGGAATCCTACGTACGGTCCGTTTAGATCCTCAGCTAGTGTGTATACTTCCTCAGGTTTAAGACCTGTAATATCGAATAGTGAGTACTCAGGGAGTACAACAATATCAGCTCTATCAATCTTAAGTAAATTACTTATCTTACGTATATTGACTTCCTTATCCTTAGTAGCTCCGAACTGAAGTATCCCTACGTTAAATTCCCTCAATGACTAACACCTCTAACTATAGGTAAGACCTTAACCCTATATCTAAACTCTAACTTCCTACCTAGTATTGGGTCAACTAACTCATACCTAAATGAGTCTCCGAAGACTACCTTCCCAGTCTTTAGAGGTACTGTACCTGAGAATAACACTAACCCATCTGCTTCAATACCTAACCACTCTACAGTAAGTCTTACTAATTCCTCAGGACTCCTAATAATACTTAATGGTGCTTCCTGATATAGGATTTCACTACCTTCATAAGTAGTATAACTCCTAATGATTAATTCATCCCAATGATCCTTCACATCTTCATACCTCCACACATCATATGGTATGACCTTAGGATACATCTGCTTACTCTTTAAGATATTAACTCTCTCAACGTCCCTATCGGTATGGTCACTACCGACAGTAACGTATACGATCTTACCGTCCCTCACGAAGACTACGTACTCAACCTCCCCACTACTCATACCATCAACAACTTCAACCTCATCACAACTCTGTAGTAAGTACTTAGAGACTACGTAGAACATAGGTACTTTAGGTGGCTTAGGAACGCCTAACCTCTCTAACTCCTCAATATGTTTGAGTACTGTAGCTTCATCCCTACCACTATAGCCTGTAAGGACTAAATAATTAACTTTAAAGTCATCAAATGTTAATGAATTATCAACACCTAATACTCTAACTTTAAAAAGCATTAGACCCCCTTAAACCCTTAGTTAGGAAGTATTTAAGTCTTAAGACTAACTTCAGAGGCTAACTTCCTCAGTAAGAACATCTTACAAATATCTTCTAATGCCTCAATAGCGTTTAACGCCTTAAATATATCGTTACTTACTGAGACTACACCATGGCCTTGAAGAACTACTACAGGGCATTTACCAACAGCATCTCTAACAGCGTTAGCTAACTCTTCAGACCCTGGTGGGTACCTACCTACAACCTCAACACACGGTATAGATACTTTAGACTCTACATAAACACCTAAGTCAATACCTACACCTAAATCATATACTAAAGTAGTTAGCTAACTCTTCAGACCCTGGTGGGTACCTACCTACAACCTCAACACACGGTATAGATACTTTAGACTCTACATAAACACCTAAGTCAATACCTACACCTAAATCATATACTAAAGTAGTTATCGGACTATGAGCATGTACTACAGCCCTAACCCAATCATAACTCCTATAAATACTTAAATGCATCTTAGACTCAATAGAAGGCCTAGACCTACCAACCCAACTACCATCTAGATACATCAACACGATATCATCAGGTCTCAACATATGCTTAGGTTCTTTAGAAGGTGTTATCCATATATAATCACCACTACCCCTAATACTAGCATTACCACCTAAAACATTAAGTAAACCCCTATCATGTAAAACCTTCATAACACTACACAACACTTCCCTAGGATCCAACCTACGAACACCTAAGTATTAGAATTAGTTAGATTAATAAGTGTTTTAACTAGTACTTATCAGGTGTTAATTATGAGTAAAGTATTGAGTAAATACGTAATTGTAGGGATTATAGTTGTAGTGGTTCTAGCGTCAGTGGTAGCATATATGTCACTTCCTAAAACAACAACACCTCAGATAACTCATGTGAGGTTCTTAGCAGGGGTTTCAGGTGGTGGTGGTTATCTATTCGGTACAGCATTAATTAAGATCTGGCAGGAGAAGATCCCTGGTGTGACATTCACGTTAGAAGCTACTCAAGGATTTATAGATAATGCTAAGAAGATGTTCGCTGGTGTTGGTGAGTTAGGTGTTGTTCCGGCTGATGAGGCATTAAAGATCTTGAGTAATACCCCACCGTACAATACATCAGGATATAAGTTATACTCGGTATTCCCGTTATTACCGCTGACGTATTTCCACGTGTTAGTATCTGCAGACTCACCGATAAAGTCATTCTCAGACCTTAACGGTAAGAGGGTCAACATATTAACTAGGGGGTCATTGACTGAGCAATTAGCTGTTCAGATATTCAGCATATTAGGTATAAGTATAGTGCCTACATACCTAACACATACTGATGCCGCTATAGCATTATCTAAAGGTGAAATAGATGCAGCTGCAACAACAACGTTTGCATCACAGTATAAGGAATTAGCACTAACTAAGAAGTTAAGAGTGCTATCATTAACCGATGAGGAAGTTAATAAACTTAAGAAGGCATTACCTTACCTTAGCTTTGAGGTGTTTGATTTCGGAACCCAGTATGAGGGGTGTGGTAAGGCTTTAGTCCCGATCTCGTGGACTTTAGTAGTTGCTAGGGCGGACTTGCCTGAAGACTTCGTATATAGGCTTGTTAAGACAGTCTATGAGAACTTAGGCAATATTTCAGCAACTTACCCGGCAGCTAAAGAGTTAACACCTGAGTTAGTGTTAAAGGCTCCATTACCATTACATCCAGGTGTTATTAAGTACTATAACGAGAGAGGTATTAAAGTACCTGATGAATTGAGGCCTAAAACCTAGTGATTTCAAACATTATATCTCCTTATTAAATTATAAATCAAATATATGAATAACGTTTATAAACGTTTTTTTAGTAGTTATAAAGGATTTACGATGCCTATACATACTTCAAACGTCTTAGAAAGTATAAGCAAATACGTAGCGCTAATCTATGGGTTAATATTCCTGTATAGTTTCATAACATATCCCTTCGACCCATTCCTACAAAATAGTTTATTCCTTCAGATGGTGTTTATATTAGCGTTCTTCAAGCTTATGAAGAGGGTTTCCAAGGGGTATCTAAAGGTTCTCCTCTTAATCTTTATGATAGTTTCTGTCATACCGGTTTTCTACATATCATTTAACTATGTTGAAGTTGCCTATAAAGCTGGAATACCTAATCAAATAGAGTTTGTGTTTGGGTTACTCACCGTAAGCTTCATAGTAGTTCTTACATGGGTGTTCACAGGTAAGGTATTAGCATTAACAACGTTAGTGTTCATAGCATACGCATACTTAGGTAAGTATATACCTGGTCTATGGGGTCATGGCGGTTATCCATTAGATATGCTCATAGGTTATTTCTACATGACTCGTGAGGGATTATGGAGTTTACCGCTGAATATAGCTTCTACATACGTTATAGCGTTTAATATCTTAGGATCTCTGCTTAATAAGATTAAGGCAACTAAGTTGATCATGGATGCCCTCTCACCTATGTCTAAGATTAAGGGAGGTCCTGGGTTAACTGCCGTTATGAGTAATATGTTATTAGGTATGGTTTCTGGTAGCGCCCCTGAGAATGCTGCGATAACAGGTACGGCTTTCGCACCTGTTTTGAAGGAGTATGGTTATACACCTGAGAAGTCTGCTGCTATCGTAGCTTCAGCAGCTGCAGGAGCACTTATAATGCCTCCTGTTCTAGGGGCTGCTGCATTTATTATGGCTGACTTACTAGGCATACCGTATAGGGATATAGTTATTGCGGCATTCCTACCTGGAGTGTTATACTTTACTGCCTTAATGATATATGTATACTTAGACTCGTCTTCAAGTATAGCTAGGGGTTTAATTAGAGAGTATAAACCATTAAGTGTTGGTGTAAGTAGTTTATTAAGGGATTACGCACATACCTTAATACCCTTAGTTGTAGTAGTTTATTACATATTAGCTGGGTACTCACCCTTTAGAGCAGCTATGTACGGTATTATAGCGTCTATAGTTGTATCATTTATCAGGAGGTTAACCAGGATTAGTTTAAAAGACATTGTTGAGGCTGTGTATGAGGCTATGAGTAGGGTTGTGTCTCTAGGTATAGCTATAGCGTCAGCATCACTGATATATTCTGTCGTGATGATGACTGGATTAGGTGTTAAGCTGTCCTTAATTATTGATGTCCTCTCAGCTGGTAATCTAGTGTTAGTTCTTATACTGATAATGCTCTCATGCATAGTATTAGGCTTTGGGTTACCGGCAACTGTAGCTTACTTAATAGTAGCTATAACGTTAGCTCCAGCAGTAGTTAATTTAGGGATCCCTCCATTAGTAGCTCATATGTTCATATTCTACTTCTCAACATTCTCAACCATAACACCACCAGTAGCTTTAGCCCTCTATACAGCATGTGCGGTATTTAACTCAGATATTATGAAGTCAGGTATTAACGCTATTAAAATGGCGTTACCAGCATTTATAACGCCATATATATTCGTGTTTAGACAATCTCTCCTACTCTTAGGAGATAACATCTATGAAGGTTTAGCCGCATTTTTAATAACGCTTTTAGCTTTTCTTAATGTCTCAGCATCTCTTACAGGCTACTTAATAAGGCATCTACAATATTATATGAGGATTCTATACGGGTTGTCAGCAGCCCTACTTGTAATACCTAACTACATCATTAATGTGGTTGGTATAGCTACTACGTTAGTTACTACTACATACTTAGTCATATCTGCTAGGAAGTTTAAAGTTCATTAACATTATATTTTTAAAATCCAACATCTATTATATAAGGGTGTACTGTATGGCCTCGAAAAGACCTTATAATATACTTGAATGTAGTTATGTAGAGGTTCAAGAATGGCTTAAGGAGACAGATGTCATTCTAATACCTATAGGTAGTTGTGAGAAGCATGGACCTCACATACCTTTAGGTACTGATAGCTTCATAACTATGGCTGTTGTTGAGAAGGCAGCTGAAAAGGCTAGCGTCCCTCACACACCGTTAGTCCCATTCGGTTACTCACCACATCATATGGGTGAGATGGGTAAGGGTTATGGAAGTATAACGCTTAGGGGTAGGACGTTTAGGTATTTAATATATGATATAGCTTTAAGCCTCATATATCACGGATTCAATAAGTTAGTCTTCGTCTCTCATCACGGTTCGAATACTAAGGTGATGGATGATGTGTTAAGAGCTATTCGTTATAAGACTGGAGCGTTACCTGTATGGTATAAGACACCTACGGAACGTGATATAAAGTTAATTAAGGATCTCCTTAAATCACCTCCTGAAGAAGCGCCTGGATGGCATTCAGGGGAGGAGGAGACCTCAGTACTTATGTATTATAGGCCTGACTTAGTTAAGATGGAGCGTGCACAGCCGAGAAGTATTCACGCTCCTAGATGGTTAGGTGAGAAGTTCATTAAGACTGACGGCACACCTACTATAGAGTTCATGGGTAGTGAGAACATATGGATCCCTCTAGAACATCACGAGTATAGTGATAATGCTACTATAGGTAATCCATTCGTATCAAGTCCTGAGACTGGTAGGGCTATAGTTGAGAGGATATCAACTCATTTAGCTGAGTTTGTTAAGGAGCTTAAAAAAGTTAATGTGCAGGTGTACTATAGGGAGTTTAAGGAGAGGGCATTCTAAAGGTATTACTTTTATGAGTAAGTTAGTAGCTATATTAGCTACCCTCGATACTAAAGGCCCTGAAGCACTTTTTCTAAAGGAGTTAATCATTTCAGCTGGTTTAGACGCGTTAGTCATAGATTTAAGCATACTTAATGAACCTTTAGTAAAACCTGATATATCTAGGGATGATGTGTTAAGGGAGTTGTCCTTAGATCCTAGAGAATTCTTAAGTAAGGTACGTGATGGTAGGTTAAGACGTGATGAAGCTATAAGACTTATGGGTTTAGGTGCTGGTAAGATACTTGTTAAATTTATTAAAGACCTTGGTGGTGTTATTGGTATAGGCGGTAATCAGGGTACGGCAGCAGCATCTATAGCTATGAAGGTATTACCTATAGGTATCCCTAAAATCATAGTATCTACGGTAGCTTCAGGTAATATAAGACCGTATGTAGAGTATAAGGATATAATGATCATGTTTTCAGTAGCTGACTTAGAGTTCGGACCGAATACTATATCTAAGTTAGTACTAACTAATGCTGTTAATGCTATGATAGGTATGGTTAAGGGGTTTAAAGGTTTAGATATTGATAGGAGTGTTAAGAGGGTTGCAATAACCACACTAGGATCTACTGGTGGGCTTACTAGACAATGTGTTAACCACCTTAAGAAATTAGGTTTTGAACCTATAGTGTTTCACGCGTCAGGTGCTGGTGGTTCAGCTATGGAGGAGTTAATTGAGGCAGGGTTCTTTACAGCAGTTCTAGACCTAAATCTACATGAATTAGTTGGTGAGGTTATACCTGACGACATCTACAAACCTATGAAGAGTAGGTTAGTTAATGTGTTAAGGATGGAAATACCGGTAATAATAACACCTGGAAGTATTAACTACTTAGTATTTGGACCTCCGGACACTATACCACCTAAGTACCTAGGTAGGAAAACACACTACCATAATCCATATAACACAAATGTTAGGCTTTCAAGAGAGGAATTACTTAGAGTTGCTGAGAACTTATGTAGTAAATTCTACAATTCCAGAGGGAGGGTTAGAGCTAAGATAGTGTTACCGTTAGGAGGATTCTCAGTATTGGATATGCCTGGAGGACCTCTTTACGAACCTAACGATGATGCTGAGTTCATAAACTACGTAGTAAGATCCTTAAGCGGCTTAACAGAGATATCAAGGGTTAACGCTAACATAAATAGTAGTGAAGTTGCTTATGAAGTTTTAACTTCATTTAAATCTATACTTAACATCTAAGCATTTAATCTATTGATATTAATAAATATAAAAGTATTTTAGGGTTTAACGACGAATAATTCAGAGGTGATCTAAAATTAATGGTAAGATGAAAGCCTTAGTTATCTATAAACCTAACGATTTAAGGGTTGAGGAGGTAGATATCCCTAAAATCAAAGATGATGAAGTTCTTGTAAAGGTTGAAGCTGTAGGTATCTGCGGATCTGATATAGAGATAAAGAATGGGACATACCCTGACTATATAGCATACCCTATAATACCTGGTCATGAGACTGCAGGAACTGTTGTTGAGGTTGGTAAGAATGTGTTCGGGCTTAAGGTAGGTGATAGAGTAGCTATAGAACCACATGCTGGTTGTGGTCAGTGTAGGAATTGTAAGGTAGGTTATTACTCATACTGTGTGAATTACGGAAAACCCGGGCATAGGACTTTAGGTTTTACCGTGAATGGGGGATTCGCTGAGTATGTAGCAGCACCTGCTAGGAACTGCCATAAGTTACCGAGTAATTTAAGTTTTGAAGAGGGTGCTATGGCTGTCTCAGCAGGTACTTCAATGTTTGGCTTAATGGAGATAGGTGTTGATGCAGGGGAATTTATAGTGGTTATAGGTCCAGGCCCTATAGGTCTAACCTCATTAGCGTTAGTTAAAGCTTTAGGTGCTGGTACTACAGTGATGGTCGGTACTAGATGGTCTAGGCTTAACTTAGCTAAGGAGTTAGGTGCTGATGTACTAGTTAATATTAGGGAGGGTCAGGACCCGGTTAAGGTAGTTTTAGAGTTGACTGATGGGTTAGGTGCTGACTTAGTAATAAATACTACGCCATCACCTGAATCAGTAGCTCAGAGTGTTAAGATGTTGAGGAGGGGAGGTAGGCTGTTAATGCTTGGTATAACTTGGGAACCTACACCATTAGTACTTGGTGAGATAGTTGTTAAGGGGATAACTATTAAGGGTACTAGGGGTGAGGCTCGTAACGCGTTAGACCGTGTGATTAGTTTAGCATCAGGTGGTAAGATAGATCTGAAGAAGATAATTACTAATGTATTCCCATTAAGTGAAGTTATACATGCGTTTGAAGTGTTTGAGAAACGTATAGGTGATCCGGTGAAAGTTGTTGTGAAACCGTAGTAGGTGGTGCTGGCTTGAGGATTTCAGATATTGATGTAGTACCGCTTAAGATTAAGTTAAGACTTCCCTATAAGAGTGCTAAGAAGGGTGAGGTTGTAGGACAGCAATATCTGGAGACCTTAATTGTTAAGGTCCGTACAGATGATGGTTTAGTAGGTTATGGTGAGATACCTTCAATACCTAGGATGTTTGAGACTGTTGAGGTGTTATCAAACCTAATTAGTAGTAGGGTTAAGGGTTTAGTTGTTGGTGAGGATGTATTTAATGTTGTAGAGGTTATTAATAAGGTATGTAGGAAGTTTAAGGTTCCTGACTTAATAGTTGCAAGTATTGATATAGCTCTTCACGACCTCATATGTAAGCACTTAGGTATACCACTCTATAAATTACTTGGGGGTAGGATTAGTGGTAAGGTAGCTAAACCATCATCGTTAATACCTCTACTCCCGCCTGAGGAGGCAGCATTAGTTGCTGAAGATTATGTAAAGAATGGTGTGACCGTACTTAAGATGAAGGTAGGTGATGAACCATCACTAGATATTGAGAGGGTTAGACGTATTAGGGAGTTAGTAGGTGATAAGTTAATACTTAACTTAGATGTTGGTGAGAGCTGGGGTACTGCTAAGAAGGCTTTAAAGATTATAAAGAGTTTAGAGAGGTATTGGGTTGACTTCATAGAACAACCAGTACTAGCTCACGATATAGATGGGTTGAAGGAGGTAACTAGGAATACAGATATAACCATAGTTGCTGATGAGAGTGTACGTCCAGAGTTCATAATGAAGATAGTTTACGAGAAAGCTGCAGATATGATAGCGTTAAAACCGTTAAACCACGGAATAATAACTAGTAGGAAATACGCGCTAATAGCTAATGAAGGGGGGCTAGAATGTAATATAGGGACATACGTAGCACAGACAGGAATTCTAGACGCTGTAGGACTACACCTCTACTTCTCAACACCGAACATAACAGTAAGTGAAGTAGGTAGATCACTACTACTACTAGAGAACAACCCAGCAATAGGTATCAAAATAGAGAATGGAGTCCTAGAAGTATTTAACGAACCAGGCCTCGGCGTTAAAGTAACAGTATAATGCTTAAGTCACAAACCATACCTTAAGTCCCCTCTTTACACACAACCCACTTAATCTTTAACCTACATCAATCACTATAAAATAATAATCTAATCCTTAGTGTACTAAGTAAATTTAAGAAACTATTAATTCGTTAGTAGAGGTAATTAAGGGCCCGTAGCTCAGCCAGGATAGAGCGCCGGCCTCCGGAGCCGGAGGACCCGGGTTCAAATCCCGGCGGGCCCGTAATTCTCTCAACAACTGAAACTGTAGGTAGAAGTACTTTAAGAATTACCTGTTGACTTAAACCGTTATTAAAAGTTCATACATTACTGTAACTAATTAATTTATAGTTATTTATGAAGACTAGGCTAATTGAATTTATGAATATCTATCAAGAGATATTTTCTCACATTGTGAAGAGGTGGTAATTTCCCTCGAGTATCTTCTTATTTCATAATCTCCTAGTTGGTAATTACGTTTCCCTTGTTATGGATTGATAATGAGTTATTAATGTTTGGTGTGGTAAGCTTGTGAGGAAATTTATTAGTTTTGGTGTGGAATTTAGTTTCGGTTCGGAATTGTGGGGTTATTTGACCTTCGGCCTAAGAGTAGGAGGGAGGATTTATTTGATAGGGAGAGGGAGTTAAGTGAGCTTTATAGAGGTGTTGAGCGTGGGTATCCTGTTGTAGTAGTTCTTGGTGTTAGGAGGATTGGTAAGACTAGTATATTGAGGGTTTTCTTGAATGAGGTGGATGGTGTTTATATTGATATGAGGGGTATTGTTAGGAGGAGCGACCTTGAGGTTAGGTTGACAGATTCTCTTACTTCATCTTTAGGTAGGTTAAGGCGTTTTCTTGAGGGGATTCGTGGTGTGGAGATTTCTGGGTTGTCATTAGAGATTAGGTGGAGGGGGAGGAATTCAGTGAGTTTAGCTGGGCTCTTAACTGAGGTGAATAGGAAGGGAGGGAGGTTTGTGGTGGTGTTAGATGAGGTTCAATCTGTTAGGCCGCCTTTATCTGCGGAGTTAAGGAATTTAATAGCTTATACCTACGATAACCTTGAAAACATTACATTCATCCTCGCAGGTTCTGAGGTTGGGTTGTTAAGAGACTTCCTAGGTTATGAAGAACCAAAATCACCTCTCTACGGGAGGGCGGTGTATGAGGTAGTGGTTGAGAGGTTTAGTAAGGAGGAATCTAGGGAGTTCTTAATGAGAGGGTTTAGAGAGGAAGGTGTATCACCCCCACCAGAAGTAATAGATGAGGCAGTAAACTTCTTTGACGGTATTGTAGGTTGGCTTGTATTGTTCGGTAGGAGATATGTTGATGGATTTAGAGATGTAGGTGTTGTTAGGGATATGGCGGTGGAGTTAGCTGTAGAGGAGTTAAGTAAGTTAAGCCCTAGGGAGAGGATGGTACTTAGGGCAGTAGCTAGTGGTTGTAGGTCATGGAGTCAAGTACGTAGATTCATAACTGAGAAATACGGTCTAACAATCCCCAATGCCACATTAACAAGACTAATAAATAAATTAGAAAAACTAAGCATAATTAAGAACTACGACTTCCAGGACCCAGTATATAGAGAAGCAGCTAAGAAAATCACTTAAAATCATAAGTAGGACTAAGTAAAACTCAAACAATCTCCCAATAGTTATAGGCAGTAAAAGACGTCTGAGTACTCAATGATGTTATAGAGGATTAATAAGATGTGAATAACATTTAATTTCATCTTCACCCTAAAGAATATGTCAATTAACCTTAAACAAATACATATCACTTCTACTCATAACTCAAAGACCAGTATTAGCCTATGGGTATCACAGATTTAAATCAATATATGATGTTGAAGTATGTTCAGATTATCTAATAACGGAAGTTTAACGTAGATGGAAAGCAGTATTACCTCTACTCACTCTCCCTAAACTTATCCTCATTAGTAAACTTCCATATACCTCTCCGTGGGTAGATTATTTGGATACCGAGCTCTTCAGCTAAGTAATCACTAATTAATACCTCATCAATATAGGGATTTACTACTACATTCACTTTTACTTCCCTACTCTCTCTATCGGGAGTAATAACTTTCACAATAACTGATTGAGGTATTATATAACCCTCAACAACACCGCCACCGGTCTCGAAAGTAGCAATTACTGTACTTGAAGGTGGGTAAGGCCATAAATTAAGTTCTTCAGCTACTGATACTGGTAAAGCTATGTCCGGGAAATCACTCATAAAACCAGTATTTACAATACCTCTAACTACCACTTCTCTACCACTACCTACAGACCTTAGTAGAAGTCTAACTCTTACTGGCAGGTTTTTCACCCTTAAGAATAGCTACTATCTCCTCCTTAGAAATTGGGGTAAACTCTATCCTCATTAAACCCTTAACCTCCTTAATCCTCATATAACCAATACGTATACGTCTCGACATGGACTCCCGAAGTTAATGAGGTAATTACGATTATATTTTCAAATTAAACTTAAGACTGAAGATGTCATTACTCGTTAGGAATCCTAAGGGCTTAATATTAGTTTCTTCATCTATACCTCCTTACAGGCTTAGATTTAAGGTAATGGAAAAGATAGTATACACCGCTCATTCCTAAACTCAATATTAACCCGGTAATTATGCTTACTCCAATAGATTTAGGTTCAATACACCTTAGATATAGGTAGTATTGTAAGCATTAAAACCCAAGTGAGGATACTTAATAACGGAGATAGTTTTACTCGTTAGACTATCGATTATGTGTTTCCCATAGTTTTAAATTTGCGAGAGTTTTAGCTTAGATTAATTTCGATTAGCAGAATCATTAGTCATAACTATCTTTACGTAAATACTAACTAATATTAGCAGTAATCCTGTGAGTGATAGTATTAGACCGTTTCTCAAACCTGTAAAGTCGTAGTATGGTATGTTTAGGATGTATGGTTGGACTTCTACATCTCTCAACTTTAGTGTAGGGTATGGTACGGTGTAGTTGAAGGTACAGGATATTACTGATCCAGTTAAGAACTCATCAATCACTAATCCTTGAGCAGGTATTAAACTAAAGCTTAGGTATTTATACTTTAAGAAGTTCTCAAGTACTTTAAACTCTGTCTTACAACTAAATAATCCATACTCATCACCTACGTAGCCACCCTCCATCCTAGATATGTTTTGAGAGAGTATTAATGTACATCCATCATCACATCCGTAAACCTCTACAATTATGTCTAATGATGTATTCCTCAATAACTTACGTCCTGAGAGGCTACCCTGATGGAGCCCCACCACTACAGTTACTCCACGGTATGTTTACGGTGTAGACGTAGTTAGCAGGTCTGCTAACTCCCCCATCCTTCACGTAAATCATACTTAAAGGTATACTTACAGTACTAACGCAGTTATCAGGCCATAGAGTTTCGAATTTATAGATAATATCTCTATATGAGACCCTCACATCATCAATAATATATAAAGCATAAGCCTGTTATGAAGGAAATCATACCCAGTATGAATAATGCTATGGGTAAGTACTGGTTGAAGGACTTCATAAACATCATATCTAGAGTGAGTTAATGAGTTATAAGTGTTACTGAGGATTTGATGTACATACAGTATTTAAAATTACTGTTTTCCTAGAGTTGAATAAGTTCCAATTAACCTTAACTTTATACTCAATCCCTAACATCCTTAAGACTTCCTTAAGTAGTTCTAAGCCTTCAATAACCTCATCACATCTATAAAGTTTAAGCTTAGTTAGTGGACATTCTGAATCGAATATAGGTCCTTCATCAAGACTATATATTAGTGGGTATACCCTACACCCAATAGGTCTGAATGGGTATATCTTACATTTATTACTACTACTTAGGAAAACACATCTACCATTAACATTCTTAAGTCTGTAAAACCCATCCCTAAACTCTGTAAAGTCCTCTAACTTAAACCCTAACGACTTAATCCTCTCAATATCATCTCTAAATAATATCATCTCAGTAGAGATACAACACCTACCACAGTATAGACATAGGTCTCTCTCAAATACCATGGAATCCCTAACTATTAAGTCCGTAGTAATTAGTAAATCTTATTACTTATGGAGTGAGAGGTAGTATGACTTAATTAGGTGGTTAAGTTGGGTATGAGGTTGTATGAAGAGATGGTTAGCAGGGTGAAACACTTCTTCAAGATTAGTGATTATGATAGATCCCTCGGTAGGTATGATATAGCTTTATTCCATCTAGAACAAGCAGTTCAATTATCATTAAGGGCATACCTACTTAAGGTCTTCGGTGACTTCCCTAAAACTTACTCGATTAAGGATTTAATTGATTTAAGTGAGAATGAATGTATTAAGAAATTAGCTGATGAACTATGGTTTGTAGTTAATCGGTGCTAGATACCTTATTAGGAGGTATGGTGAGAGGGAGTATAGGGAGGCACTGAAATTTGTTGAGGGTATATTCAAATGTATAGGTATTTAGAGTACCTAAAGAAGTGTAGGAGGGATTTAGAGGAGAACCTCAGGAATTACTTAAGGATAATTAAAGAAGTAGCTAGTAAGTATGGAGGGAAGGCATACATCTTCGGCTCATATATTAGGGGTGAGGACATAGGTGCTAGTGATATAGATGTACTTGTAGAGATTCCTGACGGTATAGATAGGTTAGAAGTACTACATGAAGTTAGGAGATTCGTTAAGAATAGGAAGGTAGAGATACACGTACTAAACGAATCAGATGCTCAGGTCTTTAAGAAATTAATTAAACATTATAGAGAGATTAATTAACTCCCTACTCTACATTAGTTATTGCTTCTTACAGCCACTTGAAGGACTAATCTCTATACTGCTTATTAATGCTGTACCTCTTAATTGTATGGTGTATTTAGTGGGTTTTGACTTACTTAAGAAGAGAGTTTTAAGTTTCTTAAGGGATGCTAAAACTGATTTTGAGAATGGTGATTACGATTTAGTATTATTTCATGTTGAGCAATTCGTACAACTATACTCTAAGTACTTAATGTATAGGAAGATTGGTGATTACCCAAAAACTCACTCATTAATGAGGTTGTTGAATGAGATCGTTAAAATCTATAGTGATTGCGGACTTAAGGAACTACTTAACGAGTATTTAGAAGCGTTTTATCTGTTGGAAGAATCTTATATCTCATCACGTTACCTACCTAGAGAATATGATAGGAATATAGCATCTAGAATTCTAAACCTTAGTGAGAAGTTATTAGAGGTATTTAAATGTCTAGAGACAAGTTCATAGAGTTAGAATTAGAGTATATGACTAATAAGAGGAAATATCTTGAGAATATATGGACATACTTAGGTAGGATTAAAGACCTATGCATAGAGTATGATAGGGGATGTAGGGTATTAGTCTTCGGGAGTTTTATTAGGGGGAATATGAGGGTTGATAGTGATGTAGATGTATTAATAATCACTAAATTAGCTAAAGACCCACTATTTAGGGGGAGGTTATTCAGACGTATTATAATGGAGATAGGTTTTGAAAACCCATTCGAAATACATATAGTTACAGAGGAAGAATTCCTAGAAATTAAGAAGTTCATAAATACCTATAGAGAAATAACGTAAGGATCATCTCGTGACGATGTTGAGGTATGTAGGTGAGGTAGGTCTTCTAAGTTAAGGTGGTTAAAATATTATATTATTATATATGAAATGTTTGTGGTATTCAATCACGTGAAGCAGGTTTCCATGTCTTAGCTTTAGTATGCTGAGATGGTTATTGTTAGGTTATGGAGTAAGTACTTAGTGTAAGATTTATATTTTCTTGAATGTAGGGTAAGTTTGTATGAGTGGTGTTAAGAAGCTCTATAGGTCTAGGAGTGATAAGGTCTTATGTGGTGTATGTGGTGGTGTAGGGAATTACCTATCTATAGACTCAACAATTATAAGGATTTTATGGGTCTTAATAACTGTTGTAAACCCGGTACTTGGGGTACTCCTGTATATTATTTCATGCGCGTTAGTCCCTGAAGAACCGTATACTCCGCAACAATCAACACCTAGTCAATCAGTCCCTACTCAGCAAGGACAGCAGGTAAAGGTTGTAGATACTACGGCTATGGTTGGTTTATTCCTAACATTACTTGGTTTTCTAATAATTTTTAAGGTAGTTGATGAAGTAATAAGTAGTATTGCACCTTGGTATGCTGTTAGGTTTTCTAGAGGGTTGTCAATTACTGTAGGTCTGATATTATTGGTGGTTGGGTTAGTACTTATCTTTAGAGGTCGTAAGGAATGAATGTTGTTATTCACTAGGTTAGGTATTGAGGTAATACTTATTAAATTTCAATACAGTATTTCTACGGTGTGTTGATGAGTTCTTCGACTAAGGATGCCGTGTTAAGTGGTTTAAATATGTTGAGGACTTCTGCATTACTACTGATAGTTACGGTCCTCCTCTTAGGTGTTGCTTCAGTAGCACTTATATTGTTGTTCTTCATCCCTACAAGTGTTACTGTTAGTGGTGTGGTTGGTGGGATTAACTATTTTATGGAGGTCCGTCATTTAAGTCCTCTAGTAGTTACAGCGGCATTATCATTTCTTATAGTAGCTATCGTAGCAGTTATACTGTTACTCATCAGTATATACTTCTACCTAATACCATCTGCTAAGCAATTCACCATTTGGAGACCTCTAGATTTCTCAACACCTTCAAAACTTATGAGGTTAGGGTATGTTGGAGGTGCACTAACACTACTAACAGCCTTCATACTACTCATCATAGCTGTAATATCCGGATTCTTCATAGTTGCCTTACTTGGTATTGTGTTAGTCATAGCTGGATTCATACTACTCCTGATAGGTCGTATAGGTGTTATAATATTCTTCTTCAGACTTAGAGATGCTTTCAACTCAACATTATTTCTAATCACAGCAATACTACTGATGATATCCTTAGTAATTACATTCATACCAGTTATATCGGTATCTACAGTGGTTCTAGAGTTGATAGCGTGGGTATTAGTCTTGATTGAAGTAGGCTCATTAAGAGATAAGATTACTTCAGGAGCTATACAGTTATGATGAAGGTATTGGTTTAGGGTTATGATATGGTTTCAAGGTTTATGGATTGGTTTAGACAGGGGTTTGGGTTTCATTGGGCTTGATGTTGTTTGATGTTAAGCCCTCTTCCCTTGGCTTCACCGCCCTCAGGATCCCATTTCATCGGGATCCGTATCATCGGGCTCCGCCCGCTCGGGGTGACCCCAACCCACAGCTCCACCTTCATAGCTTCCTCTGGTTCATAGCTGTGGGGGAACCCCCGCATTCTGGTTTTCCTCTCCTTTCTCCTCTTTTCTTCTAGGTATTTCCTCCTAATGTTTATAGATGCAACCTTATGCCTATTCATTTTTAATCCGCATCTAGGGCATTCGAAGATCTGCCCCTCTTGGGTCTCCACAACATACCCGCATCTGGGGCATTCTCTGGATGTGTTCCTTGGATCTACATAGGCTGTTAATGCCGCCTCCGACACTTTTCTATGTATTCTTTTCCAAGGTGTTCTAGCATTCCTCTTCCTCCTATTCTTCCTCCTTTTCTTCCTGTTAATCATATCCTCCTTATCAAGATCCTCGAAGACGTGGACTGTGTTTGAGAATAGCGATCTCAACCCTGCTGAGAGCTTGTTTATAAAGTCCTTCTCTCTATTCCTCTCTCTTCTAACATACTTCTCATATAACTCTCTTCTACCCTCCCTCTGTGCTATAGCCTTTTTACGCTCATACACGATCTTCATGCTCTGGAGAGGTTTTAGATCTACATGTATAAAACCTATACTAGGCTCGTAGCCATCCAATGAAAGCTCGTTACTATCCCAGCCAATAACCTTTCTAACCTCGACCTCCTTAGAGCTCTTGAAAGGGATAACAATTCTATCGTCCTTGATTATAACCTCACCAACAGCCCAGCCTCTAACCCTGTGCTCAAACCATGTTGATTTCCAGGATATTGAGAGATATTCTCCTGGTTTTAGAGTTATCCTAATGGTCTTACTCTCATAATCTATCTTCATAAGCGTTATCTTACACCTAGCGAATCTCCTCCTAATCCTCGGTTTGATCTTCCTAGCCCTCCCCCTTAGATACCTCTTCCTCCAATTCTCCATAACCGAGTAGGCAGTCCTGATAACAACATCAACCCAATGCCTAGCATATGGACAGTCTAATAAGAACTCATCACGTAACCTCTTCTTGAAAGACCTGCTCTTCGGTAGCTCTGGAACTTTAAGCTTGTAGGGTATGATTACTACTTGCTTCCTCTTCCTCCTCTCTACCCTAGGGAATCTATACTTCCACTCAATGTTCTCCCAGATAATGTCTATTGCTCTCTGTAGAGTCCTTATATACCACGTTATTAGCTCGCTAACCCTTGAATCACTTACTGGTATAGGGTACATTCTAACCTGTTTAAGGGTCTTCAATGAGTTTCCTTGCACCTTCAACCACCTCCTCGTACTTATGGCTCCTCATACCATAGAGTCTGCCCGCGAAGTGGGAGATTATTGTGATGAGGTCTTCTACGAGCTCCTCCCTAGGATCCTTGTCTTCGTGGTTTAAGACAACTATCTCTACTCCGAAAGCTCTCAGTAGCTCTTCAATCGTTTCGAAGCCAAACCTCGTTAACCTGTCTGGATATGCAACAACAATCCTCGATATCTTTCTCTCAACAGCTAATCTTAATATCTTCTTGAATCCCTTCCTATCCTCGTTTAACCCACTTCCAATATCTGTTACTACCTCATAATCAACTATGTTGTTTTGCCTAGCCCAATCCTCTAACACTCTAACCTGTCTCTCTAAGTCATCTCTTTGACTACTAGATGATACTCTAGCGTAAAGTACAGCTTTCCTCTGCTTAACTACACCAATTAATCTCTCAACATCCTCCTCCCTAAACCTCCACTTACCTCCTGGAGTCAACACAGGTTTTATATAACCCCTCCTAACATAATCCCTCAAAGTAGTATAACTAATACCGAGTCTTTCACAAACCTCCTTCGGCCTCAGCACCTCCACTCCACAAATAAAAGAGTTAACATCAACCCTTATAAACCTATATGAAGGTCAAAACAGTTTCACGACGGCTAGGAGGAATTTAGCTTCAGCATATGCTAACTTAAGAGAAGGTATTTACGAGGAAGTATGTTTTGAATCTCATCAAGCTGGTGAGAAGGCGGTTAAAGCATTGTTGAACTTCCTCCATAGGGAAAGGAGGGGTCATTCAATCACCTACATCCTTTCTGAGTTAGGGTTAGAGGTCCCACAAGATGTTAAGGAATGTGCTTTAATGCTTGATAAGCATTACATACCTACTAGATATCCTGACGTATTTGATGAGGGAACACCTATGGATTACTACACACTTAAAGATGCTGAGAACTGTATTAAATGTGCTGAGAGAATATTAGGGTGGGTTGAAGAGATTGTTAGTAGAGCTTAAAGAACTTATAGATAGGTTAAGGAGGTATAACGTCAGGTTAGTAATCCTATTTGGTTCTAGAGTTAGAGGTGATTACACTGATGAAAGTGATGTTGATGTATTGATAGTTGCTGATGAATTACCTGAAGACCCTAGAGAATCATTCGCAATCATATACAGTTATGTAAGTCCTAAAATCCACCCTATATGCCTAAGAACTACTTCATTTCTAAGGAAATTAAGAGGTGAAAGTACGTTCATAATGGAAATTCTCGAAGATGGTAGGGCAGTTTACGCTGATAGTAAATTCTTAGAGGAGGTTATGTCTATATATAGAGACGTTAGGAGTAAGTGGGTTAGGAAGGGTAAGACCTGGGAAAGAATATCAACATAGACTACAGTTTACGTGAATATCTTTTAAATTTCTACAGTATATGGGTTTACTCAGTGGTGTAGGTCTAAATGTTTGAGTATTTAAGGACTTTATTAGGTCTTACAGTACTGATATACATAGTTATCTCCTTAATACTCAGGAGTAGGAGGCCTTGGATCCCTGTCTGGTGTATTATGGCGTTTGCATCATTTATGACTATCATATTCGGATTAGTTAGTTTTGATGATGTTAGTAGTGTTATTGATTTAGACGTCATCTTATTCTTAATAGGTATGTTTAGCTTAGTAGGTCTGGCGAATTCCTCAGGACTCCTAGAACTCATCTCCCTCTGGTTTATCTCTATATTCCGTAGGAGGATTACCTTAATCTACGGTTCCTCAATACTCTTCGGTGTGTTGGCTGCGTTTGCAGTTAATGATACAGTAGCTCTTATGGGTCCACCCATAGCTTACACCTTATCTAAGGTTGCTGATATAGACCCTAAATTCATGTTCTTACTACTAGCTTTCTCACTAACTATAGGTTCTGTAATGACTCCTATAGGGAATCCTCAAAACCTGTTAATAGCTATTGAGTCAGGTGTTGAGGCACCATTCATAACATTCGTAATTAAGTTAGCAATACCGACTATAGTGAACCTACTACTAACTACATACGTAATGTTGAAGGTCTTTAAGATTAAGGATGGTGAAGTACGTATCGGTTTAATACCTCATGAGGTCTTAAGGAGTAGGAGGGATGCAGTACTAGCAGGTCTAGGTATATTACTAACTATAGCGTTGTTAGTAATTAATGATGTTTTAGAACTTTACGGAGCACCACATATAAGGTATAGAGGTGTCATACCGTTCGTAGTAGCTGCTGGGACATACCTACTAACTACTAGACCTAGGGATATACTCTCAGAAGTTGATTGGGGAACTATAGTCTTCTTCATAACTATGTTCATAACTATGGAGGGGATATGGAGTAGTGGTGTACTACAGCCACTACTTAACTTACTACTACCTACGAAGGAGTACGGCATAAGCAGTATATTAAGGATAACGATATCATCAATAATCTTAAGTCAATTACTAAGTAACGTACCATTCGTAAAACTCTTCATAAGGTATATGAACGACCTAGGATATAGGGGTAGTGATACAGCTGAATGGCTAACACTAGCTATGTCATCAACAATAGCTGGGAATTTAACAATACTGGGGGCAGCATCAAATGTGATAATACTTGAAGTCCTAGAGAGTAGGATGAAGTCAACTATAACATTTATAGAATTCCTTAAGATAGGTTGTTTAATAACAACAATAAACATACTCATCTATCTGATATTCTTCATAATCTAAATAATCTAACATTTAATTAAAACGTTAAACCTACTATGTTGATCTTCCTAAGTAGTGAGTATGTAGTCTTAAGTAGTAATTAGAGATGAAGGAGATGTCTTATCTTATCTAATGGTGGTGTTGGATATGATAACTTACTATGTGTTAAATGTATATGGGCTAACACCTCAGCTAGCTTAAGCGATACTTTAACAGGGTTTACCACCGGTACTTGTAATTCTCTAGATAGGTCAAGGTCTATCATTGAGAACCCCATAGACATACATCCTAAGACTACTGCTTCAGCTTTACCAACACCTAACACTTCCTTCACTGAGTTCTTTATAAGCTTCAGTAGCTCCTCACGACACTTCTGAATATCAGCTACCCTAATATCTATTGGGATGACATCGTAAACCCTATCAGTATAACCATACATGTTTATCTGACTCCACGTGATAGGGGCTGTAGACTTTAACGGTGTTAATACGATAAATCTACTTGATATTAATGAGGCTATAGCGTATGAGGCTTCACCAGGTCCTATAACAGGCTTACTTACTAATTCCCTAGCAGCTCTCAATCCAGGATCGCCGAAACAACCTATGATGAATGCGTCATAAAGGTCTTTAACCTCATAAAGTTTCCTAAGGTAGGAAACAGCAGCGTATTCCTCCTCAAACCCACTCTCTATAGTGTAGGGACCTTCACTAACAGAGACTACATCAACTTCAGTCCCTTTAAAAGTTAGGGAACGTAATATCTCCTGCCTACGAATTAACTCCTCATCATCAAGACCTACCCCTGGAACGATATATGCTATCCTCATAAGACAACCCCTACACACTACACATATACGGATTTAAATTTAAAACCTAATATCTGGTGACACTTAAATATTTAAAGAGCACCCCTCTACTCTATTCTGGTGTTGTTAAGTGGGTAAGAAGAAGAACTATAAGGGGTATCAATCATGGTCATTCCTCGAACCGTTTAAGGACTATAAACCCTACGTTCTCGCACGTCAGGTTAGGAGGGTTAATTCTAAAGTTATAGAGTTAAGTAAGGTTGAGGAGGAGAGATTTCAGGAGTTACTAGAGAAGAGTATAGTTATATCATTCCATGAGCATAGCTCTGTATGGCCTGAAAACCCTGCAGAATTTATAGAGTATGCTAGAGGTGGTAGGTACTGGATTGGATATGAAGGACTAGCAGTTGCTGGAATTGACGGCTTCTTCGAGGGTATGGAGAACGGTACTGGCTTCATAAGGTCTCCAGACCCTTGGGATTGGGATAACATAATCCATCAGATAGGAATTTATAGAGCTGATATAGACCATCAAGACATGGTGTTCATAGCTACTAAGGCTGAAGACTTCATCAGAGCTCATAATGAGGGTAAGATAGCTATGGTCCTCCACCTTGAAGCACCACCACACATAGGTGAAGACATCATTAAAGTGGATATACTTTACGGACTAGGTATTAGGTGTATGGGGATAACGTATAGTAAGGGTAATGAATTCGGTTCAGGACTAGCAGATAAGGTTGATAGAGGGTTAACAGATTTAGGTTATGAATTAGTTGAACGTATGAATAAGTTAGGGATACTTATAGACCTAGCCCACGTAGGTGATAAAACTAGTTTAGACGTTATTGAGGCAAGTAAAGACCCAGTAGTAGTAACACATGCCGGGGCTAGGAGCTTATGGCCTTCAAGAAGGATGAAACCTGATGAAGTTATAAAGGCATTAGCTGAGAAAGGAGGTGTCTTCGGTATTGAAGCAGCCCCACATACTACGCTGACGTTTAAGAACCCCAGACATAGTATTGAAAGTATTATGGAGCACTTCCAATACATAGAGAAGCTTGTAGGGATAGATTACGTAGCCTTCGGACCAGACACATTATTCGGTGACCATGTAGCACTACATAAAGTATTCGCAAGTTACCTCTCAATATCTAAGGCTGAGGAAGGACCTGAACATCCTAGGGTAGAATTCGTAGACGGACTTGAAAACCCGTCAGAGTTCAGTAATATTATAAGGTGGCTCATTAAGAACGGATATTCAGACCAAGAAATAAAGAAAGTAATTGGTGAGAATATACTTAGGGTAACTAGACGTGTTTGGGGAGGTTGAAGAATTTTCAACGACTAATTAATTATGTATTAATATAAGTTTTTAAACCCCATACTTCCAAAGTAAAGAGATAGAGGTGTTCAATCATGAGTAGTGGAAAATATGTTAAAGGTACTAAATGGTTAGGAGTATGTTCTATATTATTAGTGATTGCATCAGTATTAGCTATAATGCCTGTATTCTCAGCACAACCACAAGGTAACGTATTAAGGGTTGTGCTGATATCGGAGCCTAGATTCATAGACCCTTACTGGGGTGGTTGGAATACAGGGTTTGTCGCAGCTCAGATATTTGACTCACTACTTCAGTATGATGTTAATGGGAATATAGTGCCCGGGTTAGCGAAGAGTTACGCGATCCTTCCTGAGGAGGGGGCGTACGTCTTCGTATTGAGGGAGGGTGTTAAATTCCATGACGGTAAGCCGTTAACTCCTGAGGATGTGAAGTTTAGTTTTGAGGTGTTAATACCTAATTACGACACATTCGGTACTGAGTACTTCGCCAACACAACTGTAGAGATAATAAATAGTTCTGCAGTGAAGATCAAGCCTGGTAAGTTCCTCCCAGCTATTCAGATACCGTTAATAGCTTCAATAGATTGTGCAATACTTCCTAAACACCTACTAGAGGGTAAGGACTACTACAAGTCAGACTTCATATACAAGCCTGTAGGTACTGGACCATTCATGTTTAAGGAGTGGGTTAAGGGTAGTCATATTATACTGGTGAAGAACCCTGATTACTGGGATAAGGGTAAGCCATTACTAGATCAGATAATAATAAGGATCATAACTGATGCATCATCAATAGTTGCAGCACTTCAGGCAGGTGAGTTAGACTACGTGTTTAGAGGACTCCCGTACGAGGTTTACCCAACACTTGTTAAGAACCCTAAACTAGATGTAATACCATCTCTAAACCCGCCTTATAAACTCGTAGTCCAGTTTAACTGTCGACACCCGATACTATCTAATAAGTTAGTACGTCAGGCGATAGCCTACGCTATAAATAAGACAGAGATTGTTGAGAAAGTCACTTTAGGATTAGCTAAGGTTACGTATAGCTTCCTGACAGAACGATACGCACCTACTACTAACGCTGTTGTCTACGAGTATAACCCAGCGAAGGCTGAGGAACTACTTGATAAGGCGGGTTATCCACGTCGTAGTGATGGGACTAGATTCACGCTAGAGTTACTACTCAGGAATGAGCCTGAGGAGATGAACGTTGGCTACATGATAAGGGATTACTTATCTAAGGTAGGAATTAAAGTTGAGACTAAGGTAGTGGAGTTCGGTACTTGGTTAGACCTACAGGTGAAAGGTCAGTACGATTTCAACGTAGGTAAGTACTGGATAGTACCTTTCTGGCATTATCAACTATTCACAACTAAGTACATAGGTAAGGGAGCTTTCACAAACACTATGTTCTACTCCAACCCTGAAGTCGATAAATTATTCGAGCAGTGGATTAGTGAGACAAACCCTGAGAAACAGAAGGAGTTGTTAATGAAGATTGATAACTACCTCTCCACAGACCTGCCATGGATCCCTATATACGATATAGTCTGGTTAAACGTTAAAGGTAAGTACGTTAAAGGCCCTGACATACCGATAGGTAGGTACGTATTCTACGATAAACTCTATAACACCTACATAGAAACTACACAGGTATCAACACCGACACAAACCCCAGCAAATACTACATCACCTACGACGACACCATCACCTACACCAACACCAACTCCTGACATCATGAGTATCTCAGCCGTAATAACCGTAATAATAGTGATTGGTGTGGTAGTGTTATTCTTACTGAAGAAGAGGAAGTGAGGAACGTAAGTGAGGAAACAAATAACATATTTTTCCGTAACGGTGATATAGGGTGAGGGAACTTACTTCAGTTTTTTATAGATTATTTATAAGGTTAATACTTCTAATCCCAGTAGTTCTAGCAGTAGTAACTGTAGGATTCATACTGATTAAGCTCTTCCCTGGAGACCCAGCAGTTTTACTTGCTGGTGAGGCAGCATCACCTCAATATATTGAACGGGTAAGGGAGAGCTACGGTTTAGATAGACCTATATGGGAGCAGTACATACGCTATCTAGAGAAGGTTATGGTGTTCGACCTAGGATATTCACTAAGTTATAAGAGGCCTGTATTAGACGTTATACTTACTAGGCTGCCTTACACTATAATACTGGCTGTATCAGGGCTTTCTATAGGGTTAATCTTAGGCCTACTTTTAGGTATAGTATCTGCTTGGTATAGGAAGAAGTTAATCAGTCCTATAATAAGTAGTGTTGCATTCATATTCTACTCAACACCTGTGTATGTGTTAGGTCAGTTCCTGATATACTACTTCGCAATAACGTATAGGGTCTTCCCAGTAGGTGGTGTTGTAACTATAGGTGTTGAGCATAGTAACTTCTACGCCTACATACTCGACGTTCTATGGCATTTAACCCTCCCATCAATCACTTTAGGTTTGGTCTTCATGGCCTCATATGTGAAGTTGACTAGGTCTTCATTCCTAGAGGTTCTCTCCTCAAGTTACTTCCTAGCAGCTCGTTCTATGGGGTTAAGAACCTCCACGCTAATATTAAAACATGCTCTTAGGAATGCTATAATACCTGTGGTTACGTTAGCAGGTGTTCAGTTAGGTATGCTTATAGGTGGTGTGATAATAACTGAGTCAATGTTTTCCTGGCCTGGTATTGGGCAGTTAACTATGGAGGCTGTATCTACTAGGGACTACCCCCTACTGTTAGGGATATTCATATTTACATCAGTAGCTGTCGTTGTGATAAATGCTGTAGTAGACTTCATCTACGGTGTTATAGACCCTAGAATCAAGGATAGGTGGTAGGTATGAGGTGGTTAAACTCACTTACTATATGTGTAGTTCTAACACTTTTGTTAGGTATTGTAGGATTACTAGCTGACTTAATAGCTCCTTACGACCCACTCAACACTAGGATGTTTAGAGGTCTTCAACCACCTAGTAACGTCAATCTTATGGGTACTGACCAATTAGGTAGGGACGTATTTAGCTGGGTGATCTACGGTATTAGGACGTCACTCTTAGTAGGACTGTCTTCAGCTACGATAGCAGTAGCTATAGCTGTCCTCATAGGTTTACTCTCTGGGTATAGAGGGGGGATTATCGGTAATACTCTTATGAGGGTAGCAGACGTGTTCCTATCAATACCTAGGTTTATGCTGATAATAGTCACTGTAGTCCTACTATCACCTAGGATATCAAATATAATCTTAGTTATCGCGATATTTTCATGGCCGGAAGCAGCTAGGGTAGTCAGGTCTGAGGTACTGTCTATTAAGGAGAGGGAGTACGTTATGGCTGCTAAAGCATTAGGTAGTAGGGATTTAGATATAATGGTAAGTGAAATCCTACCTAACGTCATACCTACAATCCTGTCTTTATGGACTCTCATAATTGCTGATGCAATACTTACTGAGTCAGCTCTAGGCTTCCTAGGCTTAAGCGATTTAAACTACCCATCGTTAGGTGTGATGCTTATGATGGCTAAAAACGCTATATTCGTTGGGGGTTGGTGGGTACTCCTATTCCCTAGCATAGCATTAGTAATCCTTATCTTAGTGTTTAACTCCCTCTCAGATAAGTTGATAGAGAGGCTATCACCTAGGTTAGGGTGATAAGGTTGAAGCCCTTACTTGAGGTGAGGGAGTTAACAGTTGTATATAAGGTTAGAGACACTATGAAATACGCTGTTAAGAATGTGAGTTTCACTTTAGGTGAGGATGAAGTACTAGCTATTGTGGGGGAATCTGGTAGCGGTAAATCCACTATAGCCTTATCCATAGTCGGCGCACTACCGGAGAACGCTGTAGTAGTTCGTGGTAGGATATTATTTAAGGGTGTAGACCTCCTCAGGTTAAGACCTAGTGAGAGGAGGGATATTAACGGTAAGGAGATATCCATAATATATCAAGACCCTATAGCACATCTAAATCCTTTAAGGAAGGTAAGACTCATATTTAAGGACTTATTCGAAGACCATGGAGTAGAATTCAACATTCAGAAAGTTCTTGAATTACTACGTAAGCTTAAGGTCCCAGACCCTCAGAGGGTTCTAGAGTCTTACCCATTTCAATTAAGTGGTGGTATGGCTCAGAGGGTATTCATAGCTTTAGCTTTAGTGTTAAATCCTAAACTCTTAATAGCTGATGAACCTACATCAGCTTTAGACCTAACGATCCAGGCACAGGTTGTGAGGTTGTTAAGGGAGGTTAGGGAGAACTTCAGGATTAGTATGATTATAATTACTCATGATATAGGTGTTGCTGCATCAATAGCTGATAGGATATTAGTTATGTGTGACGGTGAGTTAGTTGAGGAGGGTAGTCCTGAGGAAGTCTTATTAAGACCTAAGAGTAAGTATACTGCAAACCTCGTTAACTCAACTAAGACCCTCTACGAAGGTGTGATGAGTTGGGTGTACTGATAGAAGTAAATAATGTTAGGAAGGTCTACTATATCGGTAGCTTACTAAATCGTAGACCTGTTAAGGCAGTTGATGGGGTCTCACTTAAGGTTGAAGAGGGTAGAACCCACTGTATAGTTGGTGAGTCTGGTAGTGGTAAAAGTACTTTAGCAAGGATTATGGCCCTCATAGAGGGGCCGACAGCAGGTTCTTTAAACGTATTCGGGGTAGATTCTACAAAGTACTTTAGGAAGGGTCTAAGAAGTGATGAGCGTAACTTCATCAGGAAGAACATACAGATAGTTTTTCAAGATCCGTACTCATCATTAAATCCACGTAAGAAGGTAAGGGATATACTAGCGAAGCCTTTCAAGATCCATAAGATCAGCTACAACGAAGATGATTTGAAGAAGTTATTAGATGATGTCGGTTTAGAACCTCCTGAGGACTACCTCGATAAGTATCCGCATCAATTAAGTGGTGGTGAGAGGCAGAGGGTAGCGATAGCGAGGGCTCTAGCCCTACTACCTAAGGTCATAATACTTGACGAACCTACAGCAGCGTTGGATATGTCTATAAAGGCTCAGATATTAGATTTACTGGTAAAGCTTAAGAAGCAGTACAACCTAACTTACGTGTTAATAAGTCATGAAGTACCGATACTAACTAATATATGTGATGATGTTACAGTAATGTATTACGGGAAGGTAGTGGAATCAGGTGATTGCAGGATTTTTAAGACACCCTTACATCCCTACACCATAGGACTACTGAATTCAGTCCTCATACCTAGTCCTGAGTCTAAAACAAGGAACATATTCGCAATCCCGGGAGACCCTCCATCATCAACATCTGTAGTTAGTGGGTGTGCGTTTAATCCGAGATGCCCCCTCACATCAGAAATATGCGTAAAACATGAACCAGAATTGAGGGACGTAGGTATTAATCATAAAGTAGCATGTCATAAGTGTGATCAAGGTGTTTTTGAAAGATATGAAGAGTATAGAGATTCTATAATGAGGATATGGAAGGAAATGCTGTGATTAGTTATCAACTCAACATAGTTAAGTTTTTAGTCTAAAGCTTAAGATCTAGAGTTAAGTCGGTGGTTATGTAGTGATAGGGTATTTAGCGATAATCACTGCATCAGTGATCTGGAGTATAACTCCTGCATTAGTTTCTAGATTTAGCCAGTATATTAAGCCGTTTATATTTACGGCGTTAAGGGCTGTAGTAGCTACCCTAACTTTAGTCCCTATAGCTTTCCTAAACAACTTCAACTACGTTTCCTTACAGTCTTACGCATTAGTACTAATAATTGCTTCGGGGTTGTTAGGTCCTGGTATAGGTGACGCTTGTTATACTAAAGCAATACAACGTGTTGGCGGTTCTCTAGCTGTGGTTTTAAGCTACGTATATATTTTCATAGCTCAGTTCATGGCTGTAGCATTCTTAGGTGAGTTTATGAGTATATCATTAATCATAGGTAGTATACTAGCATTCATAGGTATTGTAGTAGCTGTCTCCTCCAATAATTTCGGGAGGGTTGATATTCAAGGAATTATATATTCACTCATAGCTGCGTTATCTTGGAGTTCTGCAGCAGTTATGGTTAGGTTAGTATTGGATTACGTAGATACGTTCACAGTAACCCTGTATAGGTTAGCTGTAACAGCAGTAATACTCTCACCTATAGCTATATTCTTAGAAGGTATACCGGGTAAGAGGGTTATAAAACAGTTAATACTTGTAGCTACGGTCACCGGTATCTTAGGATTTAGTTTAGGTGTATACCTATTCGTATACTCTATAAGTACTGTAGGTGTTTCAGCAACAGCTATGGCTACAGCATTAACACCTGTACTCTCTCAAATAACTACTAAGTTATTAGCTGGGGAGAGACCTACTAAGGAGAACGTAGTAGGGGCTTCACTAATATCGATAGGTATAACGATCTCAGCAATACTGTAATTCTTCAGCCACCATAAAAATACTTAAGTTGTAGTGGTTGAGGAACTGAATACTACGTCTACAGCCTAATACCTGTAAGTGTTTGAAGTAGTAGTGCTGTTAGGAAGAAGCCATACCATAACATCCCGACAATCAATATGAACGTAGTAATCGGGTGTGGTCTGAGTTCTTTAGGCATTATCTTATAGTCAACAACTACCTGTAGGATGTAGGCTAGGAGGAGGGCGAAGAGGCCTAAGTTAGCACCTAAAGCTGTTAACCAGTACGGTGATGCTAGGCCGAAGCCTATAGACGCTATCAGTAGTATTAAGGCTATAGTGAATTCTAGGTAGAGTACTGGGTAGTAAATCCTTCGAGGGTCTTCCTTAGCCCACGTCCTAATCCTCGGACTAGCTAACCAGAAGCAATCAGTTACAACCCTACTTGTAGAGTCCATTAAACCGAATTGAGTACCTAGAAGCATCCAGAAACCAGCGAATAAGACTATGAACCAAGCTATAGGGCCTAACACCTCAGATAGTGCTAGAGCTTGAGCTGATGCTACAGCCCAACCACCAAGTTTTAAACCTCTAGGGGCGAGTAAGCCGTAGGTTAAGACACTAGTCATAAGTACTGTTAAGAACGTTATGAATGACATCACTATCCACGAATCTATCCTAGCTACATTCACCCAACCCCTCCAACGTTTAAGGGTCTCCCCATCCCTTATATTGAACGGTACAGCCTCAGTTTCTATCCTCACCTTCCTACCACCTACTAAAGTAGATATATAACCTACCCTATACGCCATACCCCACCCCTTATCCCTAGCATAACTAGATAACATTAAGTTGAAGCCGAAGCCTGCTGGTATGTATGCTATAGCTGCAGCCATAACGAACCAATCGGCATTCCTACCTAAGGGCATGTACGGTGTGAAGATACCCTTAACTATATCAGCCCAAGCCCATGCAGGAGCTCCTGCTATCACACCAACAGCTACTAAAACTACTATCATGACCACTATAGGCCAGTTAATAAGTTCTAAAGTCTTCTGTACCTTCCCACCAACATGTAGTATCAGTAAGGATATTACTAGTAAGACCACACTCCACATTAAGACTAGGTTTGAATCTGTAGGTCCTGGAAGCCTACCTAACTGAAGAGCAACTATAGCTGTAGCTGAGGCAGCAGCCCACCCAGGCCATATCACCGGTATGAAGATAAGTAAAGCCCATACCCAAGCCCAGACTATAGGCTTACCAAGTCTTAAGTATGCGTGATGTATTGGTTGTCCAGAGTAGAGTGTGTATTTAATTGACTGTGAACCTAGTACAGCCTGTACGATACAGCCGATAGCGGCTGTCCACATGATGTTCGGACCGTATTCTAGTATTGCGGCTGGGAATAAGTACCACTCACCAGCACCTATAGATAGAGAAGCTAATATCACTCCAGGCCCTATAGCTCTAATATGTTCGGTAAATGTCTTAGGAGGTGGGGGTAGTTCAAATACCTCAGTAGTTACCTCCTCGCTCATTTAAATCACCTGTTAATCCCTGTAAACCTAATTCCTTAAGTGCTCTATTTCTAGATGATATGTTAGGTAGTACCACCCAATACCTCAAACCCACAGACACTATAGACACCTTATAAGGCGGTAATAATCAATCCTTAAAAGTACTTCCGTGACCTATAGATTAAACGTTATTTTAAGACCTACTAATAGTAAATCAAAATACTTTCATAATTAAGATGTCTAAATGATGATAATGTAGTAGGCCCCCTTAATTCTAAGCCTTAATCAGTTCTTCAATCTTCTTCCTAGGTATTGTGAATATTGGTTTTTCAGGTATTAGACCTTGAGGTCTGAATATGGCTATTAACACTATAGCCATACCTACGAATGTGTACTCAAGCCATACTGGGTCGAAGGGTACGTAAGGTGCTAGTAGGCCTCTATACATGACTATTAAAGTCTTAACAATAACGAATACTAGGACTCCAAACATTACACCTAGGTTATTCCCAGTACCTCCTAACATCATGAATGCCCACGGCCAGAAAGTCCAGGTAACTCTAGTGTATGTACTCGCTATACAGCTACCTGTGTAGAATGTGTAGAGAGCACCTCCTAAGGAAGCTATAGCTGCACCAACCATTAACGTATAAGTCCTCAACTTAACTATATCCCTACCGTAGACAGTAATAGCTAGTTCTGAATCCCTCATAGCCCTTAACACCCTACCATAAGGTGATTTAGTCAACCTCTCAATCAGTAGGAAGGTCAGTAACGCAATACCTAATAAAGTAAATGTAGCTACGTAGAACCTAGCCCCACCAGTCCATCTAAAAGGATCTACTACTGAAACACCTGTAGTACCTCCGATAATTGGTGTGTAGTAGTACGTTATCAACATAAGTACATCACCCATAGCTAGTAACGTAATACCTAGGTAAGCCTCCCTCAACCTAATAGCAGGTTTAGATGTTAGGTAGCCTATGACAGCACCTAACACCATAGCTAGGACTAATGTGAAGATGAATATGGTTACAGAGAGTAGTGGGTTCTTCTCAAGTATAGTGTTTAACGTATCAACAACCTTATAGTTGTATTCGTAGAACGCGTATTCAGGACCGTACGGTAGTCCATACATTAAAGCTAATAGCCTACCAGGTATTGCACCAGCAACTAAAGCACCTGTAAGGACTGCTAACACCCTACCAAACTGTGGTAACCCAGCATAACCGACCTCTAAGTTAAGACTTAAAGTCACTATCAAATAGATGCTGAAGTCTACGAGGATGTATAGTATTACAGGTGGTATTAACTCCATCAACTACCACCTACCAATGACTTAAACCTAACGGTAATTCTAGACCAGTTAATCCCGCCTAAACCCTTAGGATACACTAGTAATGTCGTAGCTAACGCTATGAGCGGGATTACAGGTCTGTAAACAGCTACCCAACCACCTAATTGTATGGCTAACACCATTATACCTAAGTACTCAGTAAGACCTATTAGTAAACCACCTAATACACTACCGTAAATACTGTATAGACCCCCAACAATACTTGAGGCAAACATAGATACTACAATCCTAGAACCTACTGTAGGGTCTCCAGTAATTGTTATTGATGCTATAGCACCGGCTAAACCAGCTAAACCACCACCTAAAAACCATGAAGTTAGGTAGACTACATCTGGGTTAATACCTAATACACTAGCTAAGTTAGGGTTCTCAATAGTTGCCCTCATAGCAGTACCGAACTTAGTCCTAACTAAGAATATGTGTAGAGCTGATATTATGAAAACCACAACTACTAACGATATGAATGTTACCCCTGGAAGACCGAAGACATCAAAATCATATACCTCAAGAACTATCTTCCTAGCATATAATTTAAAAACCCTAGTTAAGTAATCAGTAAACATCTGAATAAATGATAGTAGTACTAAGTCAACACCTAAGGTAGACATCATAAGCGTCGTAGGTGATGCACCCCTCCTCATTAAAGGACCTATAACTAAGACGTAAACAGCAACCCCTAATAAACCAACGAATATGAAAGCAACTGGTAAGTAGTAGTATGGTGAACCACCGTATAATGAAGTTAACGTAAACGCTATGTAGAAACCCCACGTAACAAATGATGCGTGTGCGAAGTTGAACGTCTTAGTACACATATAAATTAACGTAATCCCAGCAGCCATTAAAGCTAGACTATCCGCATACGCTACAGCCTTAGCTACAGCTATAGGAGGTATCACTTAGACCACCTTAATGTCTTAATGACCAGATGTTATAAATATATCGTTTAAGACCCTCTCAATCAGTACCTAAACACCTTATACTAGTCACTGAATAGTAAATAGTAAAATTTTTAAGTAGTAAGTACCTTATTAGTATAAGGTGTGTAATATGACCCCAACACAGAGGTTATTAGTTGTAGCTATAGTGTTACTGATAGTAGGTTTAGGTATTGGTTATGGGGTAGGGACTGCATCAACACCTCCTAAAGTAATCACCACCACAACCACGGTTACAGCCCCCGGAGCAGCTACTACAGCCACCCAGACAATCACTCAAACAGTAACTACCACAGTCACCGTGACACCAGCAGTTACTGCAGGATTAAGCGGTCCTATACCTATCGGAGGATTATGGCCATTAACCGGTGAGTTAAGTTCCTTCGGTGAGGAGAATAAAGTTGCTTTCGAGTTAGCTGTTAAGGAGGTTAACGATTGGTTGAAGTCTATGGGTAAGCCGTGGTACTTAGTCCCAGTGATTGAGGATTCAGCAACAGACCCTAAGACAGCTCTAGATAAGGTTAGGATCATGCATGGGAGAGGTGTTAAAGTGATTATAGGTCCTATGGCTAGTGCTGAGGTAAGGGAGATTAAGTCTTACGTTGACGCTAATAAGATATTAGTTATCAGTCCGTCATCAACATCACCAGCACTCGCAATCCCTGGAGACTACATACTTAGGTACTGTCCTGACGATACTGTCCAAGGACCTGCTATAGCTAGAGTTATGTTTAACTCAGGTGTTAGGTATGTAGTACCTATATGGAGGGGTGATGCTTGGGGTGATGGACTTAAGGATGCTACAGTTAAAGCATTCTTAAACATACTTAAGAAGGAGGGTGTTGAGGGTAGTGTTGTTGAGGGTATAAGGTTTGAACCAGGAGCTAAGGAATTCTCGGTAGAGGTCGCTAAGTTAGCAGATATAGTTAATGGTTTAGTCAGTAAGTATGGTGTGGATAAGGTTGGTGTGTTACTAATAAGTTTTGAGGAGGTAGTACCTCTGTTCATAGCAGCTGGGAAGTACGATATCTTAGGTAAGGTTAAGTGGTTTGGTAGTGATGGTACTGCTCAAAACGCATTACTAGTCTCTACTAAGGAGAGTGCTGCATTCGCAGTTAAGACTAAATTCGTAAGTACTATCGCAGCACCATCATACTCACCTAAGCTTGAGCATGTTAAGGACTACATAGTTAAGACCTTAGGTAGGACCCCAGCACCCTACGCATACAATACCTACGATGCTGTATGGACGGTAGCTATAGCTCTAAATATTGTGGATGAGTATGACGCTACTAAGATTAAGGATATACTACCAACAGTAATTGAGAATTACTTCGGTGCTAGTGGTTGGTTTAAGCTTAACGCAGCTGGTGATAGGGCATTCTCAGATTATGAGTTATGGGCAATCCTCGAGAAGGATGGTAAGTATGAGTGGGTCTTAGTCGGTGTTTGGAAAGGAGCTACTGATGAGATTGAGTGGAAAGTACCTCTATATAAGTAAAAGTTTTTAATTTAAAACTAAACATAAAAATTTTAAATTTTATTCCCTTAACCTCCTTAGGTGGTGATATGAATAGTGATGACTACATCTTAGTGACTAAGGAACTCACTAAATCCTTCGGCGGTTTAATAGCTGTTAATAGAGTTAGTATTTCAGTTAGGAAGAACAGTATAACTATGTTGATGGGTCCTAACGGTGCTGGTAAGACGACATTCGTTAACGTATGTACAGGTGTTTACAGACCTGATAGTGGTAAGGTATTCTTTGATGGGAGGGATATAACTGGCTTACCTCCTCATGAGGTATATAAGTTAGGTTTTGTTAGGACTTTCCAAATCCCAATACCTTTCCAATCGTTAACAGTCCTAGAGAACGTGTTAGCAGCTATGAATAGTGTTGGTGAGAACCCCCTAATAGCTGTTGTTAAGAGGAGGTGGGTTAGGGTTGAGGAGGATATGATTGAGAAGGCTTTTAAGATCATGGACGCTGTCGGGTTAAGTAGGTTTTGGGATTTACCAGCTTATAAGTTAGGTGCAGCACAGCTTAAGATGCTTGAGGTAGCTAGGGCATTAGCTGTGGGGGCTAAGTTAATAGCTCTTGACGAACCTATAGGTGGTGTCGACCCAGCATACGCTAACAGGATATTAGCTTATGTGAGGGGTCTTAAGGAGAGGTTCGACGTCACATTCTTACTGATAGAGCATAGAATTGATATAGTATTACCCTACGTAGACTATGTCTACGTCATGGATAGAGGTTCAGTAGTTGTTGAGGGGACACCTAACGAGGTTGTTAAGAATCCTAAAGTTATTGAGATATACATAGGTGAGTGATTATGGCTTTACTAGAGGTTAAGAACTTAATTTCAGGGTATGGGAAGCTTAAGGTCCTATACAACGTAAGTCTAGAGGTTAGGGAGAAGGGTATTACAGTTGTTGTAGGTCCTAACGGTGCTGGTAAGACCACATTACTCAACAGTATTATGGGTATAGCTACGATCTATGACGGAAGTATAACTTACGATGGTGTAGACATAACTAGACTACCTACACATAAGATCTCTAAGATGGGTATTGCATACCTACCTCAGATGGGTAACGTATTTACTGAGTTAACAGTAGGTGAGAACTTAAGACTAGCCTCATACCTACTAGATAAGTCTGAGGTTAAGGATAGGATGGATGAGGTCTTAAGCCTCTTCCCAATACTTGAGAAATTCATTAATAGGAAGGCAGGTACTTTAAGCGGTGGTGAGAGGAGGATGTTAGCTATAGCTATGGCGTTAATGAGGAAGCCTAAGCTAATACTACTAGATGAGATAACTACTGACTTAGCACCTATAATAGCTAAGAAAGTATTAAAACAAGTAGTCGACCTTAGAGATAAGTTAGGACTGACAATACTCATCGTAGAACAGATGGCTAAACTAGCACTCGAACTAGGTGATCACGCATACCTACTAGTAAGTGGGACTATAAGATATAGTGGTAAAGCATCAGAACTACTAAACCACCCAGACTTCACAGAACTCTACCTAGGAATTAAGAAAACCTAAAAAACTAAGGTAGAAACAGCATAAATACCTAGTCACTAATCCTAAGATATTTAAACACGTTATGAATCACAGCGTTAGTAACTATAATGTTAATCTACGACATCTATCGTATTTATCATAATTATGTTAGCATCTAAAATAACTATAGGTCAATGATATTATAATAAAAAATTTATAAGTATGTTATGATTGTATTTTATGAGGGTGTTTGTATGAGTTCTTCTGAAGAGATGGTTATGTTTGGTACTAAGCCTATTAGGGTTATTGATAAGTTACCAACTCCTGAGGAGGTGTTTAAGCTTCCTAAACTTACTTGGGGTAATATACTTACTAAGGTTTTAGGACCTGCAGCAATCCCATTAGGTATGGCTATAGGTTCTGGAGAATGGTTGATGGGTCCATCAGTAGCTGCAGCTTACGGATTAGGACTATTCTGGTTAGTATGGGTAGGAATGATACAGCAAACAGTATATAATTGTTGGTGGGCTAGGATGGTTGTAATGACTGGTGAACCTATTAACGTACTACTAGCTAGAGTACCACCTAAAGACTTCTGGAGTACTCTATCAATGATATTCTCGTTCTTAAGGATGTTCTGGCCTGGTTGGGCTGCTGCAGCAGCTACTGGAGCATTAGCTATGGTCTTAGGTAGGATTCCAGGCCCTGCTGAGGCTGAGTTAGTTCGTTGGACTGGTGTAGTCTTATTCCTACTCTGTGCGTTCTTTGTATCTATAGGTGGTAAGATAGAAGCAACGTTAGAGGTTGTTGAGAAGGCTATGGTAATAGGGATATTAGTATTGTTAATATTCGTAATAGCACCACTAACAATAACACCACAAATACTAGCTGAAACTGCTAAAAGTATAGTTAGTATTGGCTACATACCTAAAGGGGTTGATATCCTATTATTTGCTGGTTGGTACGCATATATAGGTGATGCAGGTGCTGCGAATGCCGATGGTTCTGGTTATTGGAGGGATAAAGGTTATGGTACAGGTTCTGTAGTTGGTTTCATACCTGCAGCTGTAGGTGGTAAGAAAATTGCTTTAAGTCATGTAGGAGCTATATTTAAGTTAACACCTGAGAATTTAAGGACTTGGAAGGTTTGGGAGAGGCTAACATATCTTGATCAATGGATAATATTCTTTATAGGTGGTATGTTCGGTATGTACTTACCATCAATGATTGTTGCTTCATTAGTACCTGTAGGTACTACACTACCTGCTTGGGGTATTGCAGCACATGTATCTAGGGAATTCGCAGCTAAAGTAGGTCCTTGGGGATACTACATCATAGCTTTAATAGGATTCCTCATACTATACTCAACACAATTAGGTGTTGTTGATAGGTTGATCAGGATATTAACTGATGTTTCATGGAATTCTATAGGTAGGTTACGTGAGTGGGCTAAAGGTGATGTTAGGAGGATCTACTACTTACTACTAACCATTTATCTCATATTCGGATGCATTGCTATGTGGACTGCAGCACCATTAATAATATTGTTAATAGGTGCTAATGTCGTTCACTTCTACGGCCTCTGGTTAATACCTGTACTAACGTATATTGATAGGAAGTTAATTCCTAAGGAGTTAAGAGCACCTATATGGATGCCTATAATCTCATGGACTCTGTGGGCATTCCACGTATTCTTCGCAATAGCTCTAACAGCTTACTACGGGTTCGGTATTAAGATATTCTAAATTAAGGACTTTTTCCTACCTTAGTTTAATCATTTTTACTAACGTTTTTAACATTACGGATATCGAGATTATAACGTAGTATAGCTATTATACCGCCTAAACCCTTAAGCCTATCACTTACTGGGAACTCACTACCTACAATCCTCACAACACCACCCTTCTCCTCAACAACACTTAATACCTCCTCAACAACCTCATCACCTAGTAAGTCCTCAGTAAGTAGTAACTTAGATATAGCACCGACCTTAGCAGCAAGTTCGACATCTTTAATACCGTAAGCTACTTTATTAGGTTCCTTAATGAGTAACTCCATAAACTCGTTGAAGATCTCCTCAGCTTCAACAGCATTAACATCACGTAGTAACTCCTTAACACTATCCCTCCTCAACAACTCCTCAACACCACTCCTACCACCACATGAGACACTATCCTTTAAGACCTTAACATGGATTAACCCACTTAACCTACTAGTTATTAAGTCCTTAATAAATGCTGGACTACCAACAACTACGACATCCACCTTCTCACCCTCCAACACCTTAAGTATTAAGTCAACTACAGTGTTGATTATAGACTCAACACCTACATCCTTACTAAACTTACTAATACCCGGTAATGACTTATCAATTAAGTACTTCACACCCTGACCATATAGCAAGGCTATAGCAACTTCATCAAAATCAACAGCAACTAATAATGCCTTCACACCCCTACCACTAGCCTTCTCCAACCTCTTAAGTTCTGAAGTACTCCAAGACTCCTTAATAATCTCAACCTCATTACCTACATCAATATTGAATGTATGATGAGAACCCTTCAAACCGTACTCCTCAGGCCCATCAACAATTACACCATGTATCCTCAACCTACTACTAAATGGTTGGAAGTATATGTTCTTAACCTTAACAGCTAACTTCATAGGTAACCTCCTCTTACCCTCACCATCAACTTTAACATCCCTTAAAGTATTAGCTACTACTACATCACCTACCTTAACTACATTCTTAAGTACCCACAAGTCATCCTCATCCTCAACCCTAACAACTACAACACCCCTCCTCAAATCACTCTTTAAGACCTTCATCCTACCCTAACTCTGTAGAGTTTAAGATACCTTAAAAACCATGTTAGAGTTATGAATTAGCCCGGATATTTATGTATTACCATGGTGGCTTTAGGTCATTGGCTAGCTGATATTACATACCACACTAATATCGTATTTAGTTTCAAGGTACGGTAAGGTAATAATACCTAAGCAGAAAATAGTGATTTCAGTCTTAGCGTTATTTATGATAGGTTTAGGTATGTACTTCATAGTTAGTACTTTAGCTAAGCATATTTGAAATATGATTTAATACTTTCTTTACATATATATTATGTGGAGAGTGTTGGATTTGAGGAGGGTTAAACTGAAGTTCGTTCCAGGTCTAGAGGTTGAGTTTTGTGATAGAGATAGAGCTTTAAAACAGGTTTACGAGTTTGCTGAGAGAGGTACTGCATATCCTATAGTTGTTTACGGTCCTGAGGGTTGTGGTAAGACTGCTTGGTTAATTCAGGCTATTGAGGTGTTGAAGGAGTTAGGGTTTAACGTGATTTACTTCAACCCATTGAGGAAGGAGTTTGAGGTTGATGTAGGTGTTGAAGACCTTAAACAGAAAGCTTTAGAGGTATTACGTAGGGTTACCTCAGAGGTTGAATTAGCTAAGCTTGTATGGTTGGTTATTGATTTTGCTAATGAAGCTCTTAGATATAGGAAGGGTAGACTCGCAGTTATAGTTGATGATGTGTTTCAGTTTATGGGGGTTAGGGAGGCTGCAGCAATCGTTAAGAGTCTCCTAAACATTATTGAATATCCACCAACTAGTTATGAAAGTATAGTTGTCTTAGTAGCTACTAGTGAGGGAGTTTCTAAACGTGAGATTGGTAGACATAGATGGGCTTTAATAAGATCTATGTGGAACATGAATAAAGATGGATTTAAAGAACTATATGATATGATTCCAGGACCTAAAGCATCATTTGAAGATATTTGGAGATTATGTGGTGGTAATCCAGATATACTTAGGAGGCTTTATCAAGCTTACTGGAATGTAGAACATATAGTTAAGGACTTCATAACGAGTAAAGACATTTCAAAAGATTTCATAGTTAAGTGGAGGTCATGGCTTAAAAAAGCTGTTGAAGATCCAGACATCATTAATGAGGGTGAATTTCCGGACGGGCTTAGGGAAGAATTAATTGAGAAGAACTTCATATTTTATATATACTTCAGAGACCTAGAACTATGGATTGATGAACCACCACCTAGGAAGAATCTAGATATTGGGGTTAGTGAGTATGTAGCCTGGCAAACACCTCTGCATAGAGAGGTAATTAAGAAAGCATTAGAGATGTATAAGTAATTACTTAAAAAACCCTAAACCAAATACTTATAAACTTAAATTACTTAATGATGAGCATCTCAGACACTTTCAAATGGGGATGAAAGGAGTGAGTTAGCAGGATATTTCAGTCTTCATGATTCCTCATAATGCGTATTTATTGATGTTCAAGTCTTCTTAATTTTATATAAGATAAGACTTTTAAAATCTCTACTAAGATGTAATGTGTATTTGAAATCTATGAAGTCTTGAGGTTAATGACTCTCTGTGAACCCTGATTACCTGATGCGATTGGTGTACCCTAGGTAATTATGGGTGAGCACCTCCAGTAGGGTGGTTAGAGTGATAAAGCTGTTGAGGAGTAAGCGGCTGTCTTTTAACTTTTATGTTAATTAATTTTAAATATAGCTCATCATAACTAGAAGCCCTGTCTTTCAAGGCGGAGAGGTGTTCCATCAAAAATTATAATGTTTTGCTTCAGTACCTGTTCTTAGTGTTAAATGTGGGCGAGCTTAACAGGCTATGAATCCACACCCCCGAAGCTGACGGTGAGGCCTGAGTAATGATGCCACACCCGTGGGGGTCCTGAACAATGATGGGTGGCCCTAGAGGGTGTAGAACCTCCGCCATTCATGGCGGGAGTCGTCAGCTACCGAGAAACGGTTAAGTAATTAGGTAGACGGTAAGCATTAACACACCAGTAATTAATAATATATTATTCACTAATGCATCATTAGATTTAAATAACCTTAAAGAGATACATACATCACTTATAGGGTAGAGGGGGCTGAAAGCCATATAAGTCATTAAATCACCTATTAGGTGTATTGAGCCTGAGGTTAATGTGGAGTAAAGACCTAAGTTGAAATCCCCTAGTATTAATGATGTTAAGTAGCCGAAGAATAGGGATGAGAGTATTATGAAGAATATGTTATGTGTATACCTCCTATGAGGTAATCCGATCTTTAAATCTATATCGGGTAGTGTTGATAGTGTAATGGCTAGTATCAGGAATACTGTGGATTCAAACCCTTTACTACTTAAGAATGCTAGTGTAGGTGTAAGTATAGTTAAGGTTAACCCTACATGTCCTCTAGAGTTCATACATACCGTAGAAACATGTACTAAAGGTTTAAAATATTATATAGGCAGTATTAACGGTGTATGTGTTGGATTTATCATTCATAGCATCAGTAGTACTCCTATCATCAACGGGAGCACTCTCACCAGGACCACTCTCAATAATAACCCTAACGTTAGGGATTAGAGGTGGGTGGAGAGCTGGTTTTCAAGTAGCTTTAGGACATACATTATTTGAGTTACCCTACGTAGTACTACTCACAACACTCTACGCTAACTTAATTAATCTACTAGAGTTACCAGTAGTTAAGTACTTACTAACTACTACGGTAGTTATCTTCTGCTTCTTCTTCGCATACTTACTAATAAATGATGCAGTTAGTATTGGGGGTAGTAGGGAGAGGTTGGGGAATACTAAATTCTCTAGCATTAGGAACCCGTTACTTATCGGTATAATCTTAACAGGACTTAATCCATTCTTCCTGATATGGTGGGCAACCATAGGTCTACCACTTATAGAGGGTGTGTATAGGTATGGTGTAGTGTTAGGGTTAGTGATTATGTATTTATCACATGTGTGGATGGATTATATATGGTTATCATTACTAGCATATACATCTTCTAAGGGTGTTAAGTACTTAAGCTTGAAGGGTTATAAGATACTACTAATAATACTTGCATTAGTGTTGGTTGTATTCGCCATAAATACTATGTTTAAAACATTCTTAAACATCCCTATAATACCGTTATAACTAACTTAAACATGCTAACACCTTAAGTATATCTGTACGTGTTATAATCCCTACAGGCTTATCACTAACTACTACTATAACCCTACCAGTGTTATACTTATTCATCTTATTAACGATCTCAGCAACTTCCTCCTCAGGTGATACTGTAACTACATTAGTCCTCATATACTTAGATACTGGAGCTCCCTCATCATCATTTAAATATGCTTTAATAACATCAGCACTCGTTATTAAACCTAATAATCTACCATCATCATCAACTACTGGTAAACCTCTAATATTCTCTACGGCTAATATCTTAGCAACCTCATTAATAGTATGGTTAGCATCAATAGTGATTAACTTACGTGAGTTAATAATATCTTTAGCAGTTATCTTAGGGAGACTTACTAAACTCTCAACCTCTACAACTACCTCACCCTTATAAGTATTAATTAGTAGTATTGAACCGCTTAACACTAACCTATAAGTTGGTAGTGGCCCAACTCTAATCCTATCACCAACTCTAATCCTATCTATATCACCAACTAACTTAAGTATAGCCTTAGTAGAGTATGGATTAGATACATCTATGAATTCAACATCTAATACATACACATCTAACTCCTCATCATCTTTACGTATCCTAGCGTACGGTGTCGGCATCTCTAATGAGGTCCTTAAGTAGCTATAAGCCTTACTAGTAGGTCTATAGCCTCCTCTAGGCCCTGTCTTACTCTCAATAAGACCTAAGGACTTAAGACTTAAGATAACGTTCCTTATAGTCCCGTCATCCTTACCTAACTCCTTAGCTATATCAGTACTCTTAACTAGTCTTTGAGTTTTATCATATAGTTTAACCAAAGCTCTTAAGATCTCCCTCTGAGTGAATGATAGCCCCTCCATACCCTATCACTACCATATGATAATTCTAGATGCTATTTAAGAATTTTGTTAATCACATTCTTAGGTATGTTGAAGAGTATCTTAGCAACCTCCCTGATATACCCATCCGAAGGTACAGCCTTAGGTATACCTACATTTAAAGAGAGGAGTTGCTTATTTATCTCCTTCATCATCTTATTCTTTATAACCCCATTAGCTATATCTGAGGATATCTTAATAGCTATGAAGAATTTAGTAAACCTCCTTACAGTCTCTATATACCCCGGAAACACGTTTGATACGTTCTTTAACACCTTAACTACGTATTCATGACTTACGAAGTCTAAGTAGTAGAGTACCATAGCCAATCTAAGAACTTTAGCTATATCTGACTCACTCACATCCCTACCTAATAACTGCTTAATCCTCTCCTTCATAGAGATAGTATCATCACCTTCTAAGACCTTTAAAACCTCATCATATACTACCTCATTACTGAATAACTTATTGAATTTCTCAGGGTAGTCTTGATGAATACCTAAACCTCTAGTCCCGACAACATATAATGAGATTAACTCCTTCTCATAAATATCTGGAGGGTTTGAAATACCTCTAAACGGTTCAACACCATTAGATTTAAGAGCTTCCTTCAAAACATTTATAGCTAATTCTCTAGAAGGGTCTTCCACCACCATCAAATTACTTAAAGCATCTACGTATGCCTTAACCCTCTTCCTCTTCAGACTCAACCCACATCACATCTCTAATACTGAAGTCTACAACATAATTATTAATAACGTTTATTAAGGTATAGTACTCTTCACTTGTTAGGTGTGTTGAAGTTGATTAGAAGTGATCTTGAGAAGATGTATGTAGTTAAGGAAGGTTCTAAGAAGTACTTAGTAGAGATTAGGAAGTGTCCTACAGGTAAGACATACGTAGTAGTACATAGGAATATGAGTGTGACTTACGTTAAAGGTGATGAGGTTAAGGAGTGGTCTCACGATACGAGTAAGGCTGAGGAGGTAGATTTTAAGTCATTACCAACACATATTAGGAGTGTAATTTCCTTAAACTTAAGGAAGCTTTAGTCTAGGTAGGGTAGTGAGGTCCTAGGAAGCGTGATGAGTTGATTAAAGAGGTAGTAATTCCTAAAGTAGTTGTAGATGTTTTCAATTCTTTAGTAGGTATAGCTAATGTAGAGTTAGTAGGTCTACTACTCGGTAGTATTAGATATGATTCAATCTACGTTGAGGAACTAGTCATAGGTGAGAACATAGACCACTCACCAACATCCTTCAGATTAGACCCTCACGCGATCATAGCTGCTTACGATTTAGCGAAGATGTTAAGCTTAGATATAGTAGCTCTGATACACTCACACCCAGCACCACCATACCCTAGCCCTAAGGATTTAGCCGGTATGAGGTTATGGCCTATCCCTTGGGTTATAGTAGATAGTATCACCCGTGAGGTTAGGGTCTGGGCATTAGATAAGGGTTTAGTAGAGGTTAAGTTAGTAATTACTTAGTCGAAGTCCTATAATGCTTAAAAGACGTTATCCATACTTTAAGATTAGGTGGTATGATGGTTAACATGTCATTAATTAAGCTTAAGTTGAGTATGTACAGTACTATAGCTTTAGTAATAGGTTTAAGTACCTTAATACTTACAGCTATATTCTATGTAGTAACCCCTACAACTGATGCGGCTGTGATAATTTGGGGTTCTTTACTGTTCATAGTAATTATCCATATAATCCAGTGGTTGTTAGGGCCTAAGATAATTGAGGCTGTCTACAGGGTTAGACCTGTCGGTGTTGAGGATTCATGGCTTGTTGAGGCCGTCCGTAGGATTGCTGAGGCTAGCGGTTTAAGTAAGGTACCTAAAGTAATGATAGCTAACGTAGATGTACCTAACGCATTCGCTTACGGGAACGTACTCACAGGTTATAAAGTAGCTGTGACTAAGGGTTTAATCAATAACTTACCTAGGGATGAGGTCGAGGCTGTCTTAGCTCATGAGGTAGGACATATAAAACATAAGGATGTTGAGGTCATGATGGTCATAAGCATACTACCAGCCCTAATCTACTGGTTAGGTCAGGTATTAATTAGGTATGGATTCATATCAAGTATCGCTGGTGGGAGGAGGAATGAGAGGGGGTTGCAGTCCTTACTACTAGCGGGTATGGGGTTCGGATTAGTAGTTATAAGCTTCATATTCAACTTATTCGTCCTATACTTAAGTAGGTTAAGAGAGTATTACTCAGATAGTCATGCAGCAACTACTGTTCCAGGAGGTGCCCTAAAACTTCAGAGGGCTTTAGCTAGGATCATAGTTGTCTCAGAAGGTTTAAGGAGGGTCGGTAGTAGGAGTATTACCGAGGTTAGTAAGTTTAAGGCGTTACTAATAACAGATCCTGAGTTGAGAGTAGGTGGTAAGAGGTTCTACAATATTGATGAGGTTGTAGAATATATAAAGAGTTTGAAGAGTTTAACACCTCTAGAGATATTCTCAACACATCCAGACCCTGCGAAGAGGTTGAGGTTCTTAGATAGGTTTAAGGGCATTTAAGTATTAAAACTATATCTCAGTCGTTATCTAGGGGACCCCCTATTGTCACGTCATGTAAAGCCTAAACTATTCGTAACTAGGGAGGTATTCCCTGAAGTTATTAAGAAGTTAGAAGATTACTATGACGTCGAGGTTTGGGATAGATTTACTAATCCACCCCCGAATGTGTTGGAGAGCAGGGTACGTGAGTATGACGCGTTACTCACTATGATTGGTGATAGGATAACATGTAGTATGTTAAGTAATGCTAAGAACTTAAGGATAATCTCTCAAATGATTGTAGGATATGATAACATAGATGTTGAGTGTGCTACTAGGTTAGGGATATACGTTACTAACGCACCAGGTATAATCTCTGAAGCAACTGCAGACTTCACATGGGCTTTAATCCTAGCTACTGCTAGGAGGGTTGTTGAGGCTGATAACTACGTTAGGTGGGGTGAGTGGTTTAGGGATAGGACTCCATGGCATCCGTTGATGTTCTTAGGTACCTTAGTATACGGTAAGACCTTAGGAATCATAGGTTTCGGAGCTATAGGTAAGGCCGTAGCTAGGAGGGCTAAGGGATTCGGTATGAAGATACTCTACTATGACATAGTTAGACCTCCTAAGGAAGTTGAAGAGGAATTAGGTGTAGAGTATAGGGATTTAGAGAGTCTACTTAGGGAATCAGATATAATAACCATACATACACCACTAACTAAAGAAACATACCACTTAATAAATGATGAGAGACTTAAACTAGTTAAGAAGGGTGCTATCCTAATAAATACTGCTAGAGGTCCTGTAGTCGATACTAACGCATTAGTAAGAGCTTTAAGTGAGGGGAGGATTGCTGGTGCAGGTCTAGACGTCTTCGAGGAAGAACCACTACCACCAAACCACCCACTAACTATGTTCAAGAACGTCGTATTAGCACCACATATAGCTAGTGCAACATACGAATCAAGACTGGAGATGGCTTCAAAAGCAGCTGAAAACTTAATAGCATTCGCTGAAGGTAGGATACCGCCAAACCTAGTAAATAAGGATGTAGTTAAGGTTAGGAGTCCTGGATTCAAGTAAGTATGTATGATTTACTTCCTAACCCTCAATCAACAAACTTAATATTTTTACAGACGACCCCCTAAACCAGGTTAAGGTGTAAGGGTTTAAGACGCGGCACGTAGCCCCCCACTAATGTGTGGTTCAAACCACACACTTAACCCTAAGCCGTCCTCCTACCGGTGACCTACGAACGTCGACGTCAGGGGTTAGGTTGCTCCCTTCCGGGCCTGGCCTGGTTCCCCCTGTAAGGGTGGTTAGGACCCTCCCTCCAGAGGGTCCCCCACCGCCGTCGACCCCGTAGGGCGGTATTCATCGCTGACTTAGGGGGTGTGTGGTTTGAACCACACATTAGCGAGGTTACTGGTCCCGCATTACGCCTTCGGCTATGGGGAGGCGGCGACCCTCCCAACCCTGCCTACGTGCCGCATTAATATTAATTACTTCATAGTTTTTAAGTTTAAACTCTCTTTAAGGTCTTCCTACCCTTAATTAGGGTCCTTAACGCTTCGTCGAAGGTCTCATCAGGT